>X355_Hoffmanns_Two_toed_Sloth__coassemble_1994_pt1 | contig 26680 bp, 18 predicted proteins | sample X355_Hoffmanns_Two_toed_Sloth__metabat2_low_PE_021 | metagenome-assembled genome bin X355_Hoffmanns_Two_toed_Sloth | reverse complement strand
TTTCACGCAAAGGCGCAAAGGCGCAAAGTTTTTATATCTTACCAGTTGTTGACTGTTGACTGAAAAAGCTGTTACCTTTGTTACCTTTTCAAAATAGTAAGTATTGAGAAATAAGTTGAAAGTTATATGAGATACGAGTAGACAAGACACAAGATACGAGTTGTTAACTGATGACTACTAACTGTAAAGCCATTTATGCGATAGCCTAAGCTAATGGCTAATAGCTATCAGCTAAAAGCTGAAACAAGTGTTACCTTTGTTACTTTTTTAAGAGTTCCCCCGCTGGCGCGGACTTCCAGCCCGTGTCTTGTTGACAGGGTAAAAATGTTTGCTACGCAACACACAGACGGGACGTCTGCGCGAGCGGGTGTTACCTTTTAACAGTTACAGGTTACAAGATACTTTATTTTCACGCAAAGACGCAGAGACGCGAAGGTTTTACATCTTACCAGTTGTTAACTGTTGACTGTTTACTACTTACCGGTCCGGATACAATAAGTAAGATATATCCGGCATTTTGCAGATTTTGACTATCTTTGCATATCAAAAACAGAATATAAACACATATGGAAACAGTTTTAAGCGGTATCCGCTCTACAGGGAATCTGCATCTTGGAAATTATTTCGGTGCACTGAGGAATTTTACAAGAATGCAGCATGAAAACAAATGCTTCTTTTTCATAGCAGATTATCATTCACTGACCACACATCCCGATCCTAAGATATTGCACGGCAATGTAAAGGGTGTATTGACAGAATATCTTGCAGCAGGTATAGACCCCGAAATATCGACTATATATATACAAAGTGATGTAACCGAAGTCTGTGAATTGTACTTGCTTTTAAATATGCACGCGTATCTGGGCGAATTATCCAAAACCGTTTCATTCAAGGAAAAGGCAAGAAAACATCAGGATAATGTAAATGCAGGGCTATTGACTTATCCAACCCTTATGGCTGCCGATATATTATTGCATAATGCTGATAAAGTACCTGTTGGTAAGGATCAGGAACAGCATCTGGAGATGACCCGTAAGTTTGCCCGCCGTTTTAATAACCTTTATGGCGTGGAATACTTCAAAGAGCCTGTAGCTTATAACTTCGGACAGGAATTGATAAAAATACCGGGGCTGGATGGAAGTGGCAAGATGGGGAAATCGGAAGGCAACTGTATCTATCTGGACGAGGACCCGAAAAGTATAGAGAAAAAGGTCAAGCGTGCCCTAACTGATGAAGGCCCTAAGGGGCCGAACTCCGAAAAGCCGGAATATATAGAAAACCTGTTTACAATATTGAAAGTAGTTTCTACAGAAGATGTTGTTCAGCATTTCGAAGACAAGTGGAATACTTGCGAGATACGATACGGAGATTTGAAAAAACAGTTGGCCGAAGACATTATAAAGGTTACGACTCCTATACGCGAACGTATCATTGATATTAAGAACGATGACGCGTACTTGCATAAAGTTGCCACCGAAGGAGCTGAAAAAGCACGGGAGAGCGCGCGGAAAACAATAAACGAAGTAAGGGAAATAATGGGGATTCATAAGTTCTGATTATCCGAACTTCTCTCCAATATACTCTATGCCTCTGTGCATACGAAAATCGGTATATATTTAAGATTTCCTAATTATAATATACCGATTTTTTTCATTACGTTTGTAGATATAAAAATGCTAAGTGAATTATAAACAAATCTTTATAAATACATCTATCAGACTCATATATGGATAACAACGAGAAATATGAATTGCTGGCTGAAGGCGAAACAGGACTTGCTTCAGGAATGGGTATCTATCCCCGTAGCAAAAGCTTTAAGTTCGATGCAGCGCAGATAGAAAAATCACTTTCTTCTCGAAAAGATTTCAAACTTATCTCTTTTAATAAAGCAGAAGTTGATATAGAGTTTTCTATTATGAGCTTTGCAGCAGAGATTGAATATCAGGAAACTGTATTCAATGTGGATCTGTATGTTTGTGAGGCCAAAAATATAAACCTGAGTGATTACGGTTTTGCAAATTCGATAGATGAAGAGTCATTGCAAACAGCAATGGAGCAGGAGCAATATCTGGAGACATCCATGTATTTCGAACTGGAACCTCTGACTTCATTCCATTTACAACTGAAAATAATGGATGCTATTGTCCCCGAAGCAAGTCTTGTAGTCGACTTCATGTCTTACAGGTTACTGTCTGCCAAATGGCTGAGTATGACCGCTAAATCACCGACACCTCCTTCACCCGATTATCTCTATACATTGCATTGTGTATATGACGAAAATGGGGAGAACGGTAATCGCAGATATTGGTTCCATACGCATGGGTTGCATCGCTGTGCATCTGTAGAACTGGAGATTCTTAATTTCAGTCAGGGAGCAGAGCAAATGAATACATTGATAAACATGACAGTAAAGAAATTTCTTTCGCATCCTGCAAAGGAGAAAGAACGGTTTACGATAGGTTACGATGGTATGGGAATCAACCTGTGCTGGCTCCGATGGGAGGAAGCACTGAAAGACCTGCCCAAAGGCATACTCGGTAGTGTGGCGGACCGGGATGAAGTAGATAATGTACATGCCGAGCCTTCGGGTATTCTCTTTGCTGTGGAAGATGGTAATATGGTTTCTCCCGAAATATACGCGCCTACGTTAGCCGAAAATCCGATTTATTATATAACGAATGAGGAGACTGAAAGAATGAGCGCTTTGGCAAAAGAACGTTTTTCTTCGTTCGAGAAAGTCTTCAGGAAGGAACATAAACAACCGGAGAAGAAATCGTTCCTCAAAAATATTTTTGGTTCGAAAAAAGAAGAGGAACAACCCGGATGGACTTTCCTTGTAAAGTTGGGATTGACTGTGGATGATCCCGAGTCGGGCAGTGAAAAGGAGCACCTGTGGTATGATGTGATATCTGTAGAGGATGGAAAAATAGAAGGTAAACTTCTCAATCAACCTTATTGGATATCGGGGCTGAATGAAGGCGATATAAAAGCATACCCGTTCGATTTGCTTACTGACTGGATTATATATTCTCCGGACAATACATATACGAGTGATTCTATTTACTTGCTTGAAGATTAACCGGATTCAATTATGAAATCCGAATAACTTTATCTTTAGTTAAAAAAAGAACGTTTTAAGTAGCGAGAGCAAAAGCAAAATTTATTTTGATTATGCCGGGTCACGAGAAACGACTAATATAATTGAACCTTAGCTTTACATAAGATTAAGAATAAAAATGATATCAAACAAAAAAGTCTCAATTGTAATCTGTTGTTATAATGAGGAATCTAATATTCCTACAGTGATAAAAGCAATCCATGATACTATGGACACAACAGGCTACCAGTATGAGATTATAGCTGTCAATGATGGCAGTAATGACACAAGCCAAACTATACTGGAGAAAATGTGTGCGGAAGATCCGCAACTTTTCTATATTGAATTTTCCCGTAATTTCGGTCATCAGAATGCTTTGAAAGCAGGACTGGACAATGCCACCGGCGATTGTATCATATCCATGGATGCCGATATGCAGCATCCGCCACGTATGTTACCCGATTTTATCAAAAAATGGGAAGAAGGCTACGATATCGTATATACACGGCGTATGGATGACCCGACTTTATCGAAGAAGAAACGCGGAAGTTCAAGCCTTTTCTATAAATTTCTGAATATTGTATCTGATATACATCTGGAACAGGGGGTTGCCGATTTCCGGTTGATGGACAGGCGGGCAGCAAATGTTCTTATCAATATTAAAGGAAATGATCTGTTTATAAGAGGTATCGTTCATTGGATAGGTTTTAAGCAATACGCAATGGATTATATGCCCGACAAGCGGTTGTCGGGACAAACGAAGTATACGTTCAAGAAAATGCGCAACCTTGCTGTACAGGGAATACTTTCTTTCAGTACAAAGCCTCTCCACCTTGCTTTATATCTGGGCTTCGGCATAGCCGTATTATCCTTACTACTGGTGCCATATGCTATTATCAGTCTTTGGACGGGGCATGTCATGGCAGGTTGGGTGTCTTTGATAATTACAGTCGGGTTTCTGGGCGGATTACAATTATTCATTCTTGGAATTATCGGATTGTATATAGGACGGATATTCTCGCAGACTAAAGGTTTCCCTCCATATATTATACGAAGTACAAATATTATTGACAAATGAGTTTAAAGATATTATTAAGTTTTGATATAGAGGAATTCGAGATGCCTCGCGAATACGGAGACCCTATTCCTTTCGACCAACAGATGGAAGTTTCCGTAAAAGGTACAACGCGTATACTCGATTTGCTTGCAAAACACGGAGTAAAGGCGACCTTCTATACTACAGCTAATTTTGCCAGTCATGCTAAAGATATAGTAAGCAGGATAGTTAACGAAGGGCACGAACTGGCTTCGCACGGATATGTACATGACCACTTCGAACCTCCCCATCTAAAGATGTCGAAAGATATACTGGAAGAAATAGGAGGGATACCCGTACGCGGCTACCGCATGGCACGCATGGCGCCTGTGCCCGAAGAAGAAGTCTTCAAGGCAGGGTATATATATAACTCATCAATAAACCCGACATATCTGCCCGGTAGATATAATAAACTGAGTGAGCCGCGTACATGCTTTATACGTGAAGGGGTATGGCAACTACCGGCATCGGTGACTCCGACATTCCGTTTCCCATTATTCTGGATATCTTTCCATAATCTGCCTTTAGGGATCTATACAAGCCTGGCAAACCGGACTTTGAAAAAAGATGGATATCTGAATGTCTATTTTCATCCGTGGGAATTTATGGATATAGGGCCGAAAAAGAAGTATAATTTCCCGTTCTATGTAACGAAAAATACGGATGCAAAGATGGTAGAAAGATTTGGGAAACTTATCGAATGGGGAAAGAGCAAAGGTTATGAGTTTGCCCGCACATGGGATTTTGTGGAGAGTATTAAATAAGTCTTACTCATCATCTTTTACCTCTTCATAGCTGATGTATTCGCCTTCGTTCTCTGAAAATTTTTTCTGAGAAATATTCGATGTTTTCGAATTTTGAGATTTGTTGCCCGACCGTTTTTTATTTGATTTTCCCCTATCTTCAGGGCCCAAAAAGCGTATGACACGTCCCAGAAGGACACCTATTACCAGAAAACCGAACAGGCCCAATATTAATAGAAAGCCAAGAAACTTAAACATACTACAATTGAATTTCAGATATTAAGGTCACAGACCTTTTTGTTGCTTCATTAAATTAAAGTACAATAAGTAGTTAGATTGAAATAATGTATCATTAAATACTATCTTTTACTTAATTGGATAAGCAAATATACTGATTATTCACCAGATTCTGAGTATATGGCATCGGGACTTACGATAAAATCAGCAAAGCTTGTATTATATCCTTTAAAACAACCTAATACATCTCCCGTGAAATTGGTTATCGGATTAGTTCCTCCATCCGCAGCAACAGAGAACAATGATTTATAGAATGTGTACATGCCTTTATCAAGAGTTTGCATTTCTATCCTGATTTGATCTCCTGTTTTCAGATCATTGTCATTGTTGTCGTCTTTGTCGAAGTATAGTATGCGGTGAACTTTTAATCCGTTTCTGAATTCATCGTCATCCAGATATATGCTCTTCATTGCATTGCCATTCACGTAGAGGATTGTATAATAATAGTTCGTTTCATCCACAGGGTCGTGAAAGACGAAAGATGGCGAGTACCAGGAATCTTTTCCGGCCTTGATCTCATAGATATAGGTTTCTTCAATGGGTATAGAATTGGGTATGACTACACTGGCTTCATGCGTGTTTCCTTCTGCTGTCACTTGTATGTGATACCTTTTATTTACTGCACCTAACATATTAGAGAAATATAATCCGGGCATATTTTGAGCTTCTCTCAGAATTTCGGTATTTCCATCTCCGTCAGTTAATATTATCTCTGCATCCGCAACCGTTTTGAAAGTGCTATTATCATTAAATGCCTGCGATTTTGTAAGATATACCGTACATGGTGAGCCTTCTGTAATAGCGGCATTTATCACTAGCTTGGGTGTCGCAGTGCGTAAATCCAAATCTACAATCTTCTCACAAGCTGTGAATAGTATAAGAACGATTGTGACTAATATGAGTTTGTATATAATTTTCATATTGTTCAAAATTTGAAATTCCATGATATGGAAGGAATAACACTGAATAAATAGATCATATATGATTCCGAAACCATCCGTTCGTCTTCATTCTGCCTGAAACCAAACATATAGGGATTTTTTCGCCCATATGCGTTATATACGCTAAAGGCAAGCTCTGAGGTATACTTCTTTGTTTTCTTCAGTGTACATATCGCTCCCAGATCGAGTCGGTGAAATGATGGTGCTCTATAGCTATTCCGGCCTTCGTAGTAATATATTGCATGGCCGTCCACAATGTATTTTCCTGATGGGTATGTCATCGGATTACCTGTTGCAAAAACCCAAGTCGCAGACAACGTCCATTTCTTATTGAGGTCATAGATACCTACTACGGATACATCATGCGTACGATCCTGATTTGCCACATACCATTTCCCATCATTAATGCCGTTTATTTTCTTCTCACTGCGGGCAAGTGTATAGCCAACCCAACCATTAAATTTTCCAAATCTTTTTTTGAGGAACAGTTCCAGGCCATATGTCCGTCCTTTTCCAAATAGCAATTCGGTTTCTATAATTTCTTTTGCCCGAACATCTGCTCCATCCTTATAATCTATCTGGTTCCGGAGGTCTTTATAATAGAGCTCGGCGCTGAATTCTAACATATTATTTGAGAAATTACGGAAATAACCCACCGAAACCTGATTGGCGATTTCAGGCTTTATATAGTTGGTATTGGCAATCCATCTGTCGGTAGGGCTGGAAAGATTGGATGTGGAAAGCAAATGCAAATGCTGGGTTGTACGTGTATATGCCGCTTTGATAGAGGATACGTCGTTCAGCTGATAAGCAGCGGACAACCGAGGTTCTATATTCCAATATGTTTTAAGGAACTGGCCTTGCTTTGTAGATATAGTATCTGTAATAGCATGATTTTCGAATTCATAATAATCTCCTCCGCCTAATACACTGAAAGACGACAGACGCAAACCGTAGCTAAATTCCAGTTTATCATGCAGCTTCATATTGTTCGAGGCAAAGATGGCGTTCTCCCATGAATTACGGTGTTCGTAGGGGGAGATCTGTAATTGTGACGGATCTTTACTGCTCAGATCCCCGGGTACAACCTGATGATAGATAGAGGTAAAGCCTGCCTTTATTGCATTCTTTTCATTCGGGTAAAAACTGAATTCCTGATTCAGGTTAAAGTCTTTGATATGAGAGGATACATTCAGGCCTGTAGTGAGGTCTACGCTTACATTGTAAGTATAGTCGGTATATGACAGGGTCGTAGCCGAGGCCGCTTTTGCATTGAATATATGATTCCATTTCAGACTGGCTATTGTATTTCCCCAATCTATCATCGCAACTTTATCCAACCCTAATTTATCCTTCCCCAAATAAGCTGTTAAAGTGAGTTTATTCCTATCCGACAACACATAACTCAACTTAGCATTGAGATCATAAAAGTATAGTTTAGAATCTTTTACCTGTTCTACTCCTATTACCCGGGCCAAAGCATCTGCATAGGTACGCCGTGCTGAAACAATAAAGGACGACCGTTCTTTTTGGATAGGTCCTTCGAAAGTCAGGTTTGAGGAAATAAGACCTATGCCTCCGTTAGCATGGTAGTTTTTCAGGTCTCCATCCTTCATACTTACATCTAGTGTGGAGGATAATCTACCTCCGTATTGCGCAGGCATAGAGCCTTTGTAAATAGTCATATTATCTACCGCGCTGGAGTTAAACGTAGAAAAGAAACCGAAAAGATGTGACGGATTATACACCGTGGCATTATCCAGCATTATCAGATTTTGGTCGTTACTCCCGCCACGTACATAAAAGCCGGTATTGCCTTCTCCGGCGCTCATTACTCCGGGTAGTAGCTGGATGGTCTTCAATATGTCGCGTTCTCCCAATAGAACAGGTATCTTATTAACCATCTCTATCTCCAGTTTATCCACTCCCGATTGAACATTCTTTACATTTTCATTGGTCCTTTGGGCAGATATTTCTACTTCTCCAAGTGAGACTACTTCCGGCTCAAGATCTACATTAAGCGTCTTGTCCTCATTTAGTTTAATTTTAATCTGTTTGGTATTATAGCCGATAAGTTTAAAGATCAGGTTATATTCTCCTTGCGGAAGAGTCAGGATATAGTACCCGGATTCATCCCCGAAACTCCCCTGCTGAGGTCGTTCTTTTACCCCAACAGAAACCCCGATGAGGGTTTCTCCATTATCGGCATTATTTATCCGGCCTTTTATTGTATATCTGTTTTGGGCTAAAGCTGCTAAAGAGAGAGTCAGCAGGAGCACAATCAAGAGAAATCTCATACTATATTTTTTAAGGCTAACAATAAGCCATACTCAATCTCAACGGAAAAACTGCTGTTTTATTTAGTGTTTCCTTTTTTAGGATTTAGACAAAGATAATTGTTTATTTGTTAAAGTAGTGATAAAAAAGGAACTGCAATGTAAAATATTAGATGGTAATGCTAGCATTTTTTTAAGCTACTAATTTAGTTCATGATAAATTTCAGTATAGATAAATGTAGATGAAAATGATTGCCTTTTTTGACATAAAGTTCTGTTTATTTTTTGCACTTTAACGTCTTTGCGAGAGGTTCTTTTTCAAATTCATTCTATCAGTCTAATCCTTCTCCCATAAGCTCTCTATTGCATTCTTGGCATTGGAGGCAAAGGTTTTCATTTTCAGGAACGATTCTTCTCCTAATTTTTCTCGTCCCAGCTCATTATCGAAAGAGGCTATAGGGAGTAGTTCGAAGAAGGACGGGGTATCCTTGTCTTTCATCAATTTATTGACCCAAACAAGAGAGTATGAACAGGAGTTTATTATAACGCGGTTATTCTCATCTTTGCTTATATCTATCTTTACCATCATGCCCCCTGTCGTATTTATAGGTTTCATGGCAGAGATAAGATTCCCCATCGAATATACAATAACATTCTTGATCCCGTCATCTTCCTTTTGTATATCTATAGGTTGCACTACATGTGGGTGACCACCGATAACCAGACGTACTCCGTTGCTGACGAGAAAATCGGCAAGTTCTTTTTGTTCCTTATTGTGTTTCAGTACATATTCGATACCCCAATGCATATTGGCTATGATGATATCGGCTTTCATCACCTTAGCCTGTTCAATATCCTTTAGTATCTGTTTTTTATCTATATAATTGACTATGTTGGGCTTTGTTGCGCTATATCCGTTTGTATCATAGGTGTAGTTTAACATAGCGATACGGATACCGTTCTTTATCATCATCAGGGGGTAGTACAAGTCTCGTTTTTCTTCATTGACGAATACCCCTGTGTGCTTTACCTTTATCGAATCCAGCACCGTAATGGTACGTTCCAACCCCTTCTTCCCTTTATCCAGGATATGATTGTTCGACAAGAGGAATATATTGAATCCTGCGTCTTTCAGTGCGTATACATACTCGTCAGGAGAGCCAAACCGGGGATAGCCTGTATATCTTTCACCGGGTAAAGTAGTTTCCAGATTGACAACTGCAATATCTGCGTGTTTGATTTCATCTGCTACATACCGGAAGTATGGAGAGTAGTCGTAGCCTTCATTTGTCTTCGCTACATCGAGTTGTCCTTTATGTTGCATGGCATCCCCTGCGAAAAGGAAGCTGACTTTCTGTTCTTGTGCAATAGCAGTGCAGGCAAAGAATATTACAGCAAGAAGAGTGTAGTGTTTTTTCATTTATATAAGAATCGGTTATTATCTTCTCCAGAAAGCAGGCATAAATAAAGAAAGTACTGTAAACAGTTCCAGACGGCCTGTTAGCATCAGAAAGCAAAGATACCATTTCGAAACCGTAGGCACGTCTGAAAAATGTCCGTTATGTCCTATCTCTGCCAGCCCTCCACCGACATTTCCTATACAGGAAATAGCAGCGCCCAGGGAGTTTTCGAATTCCATACCCGACAAAGACAAGAGCAGGCAGCTTATGATAAGGATTCCCAGATAAAGGAATATGAAGGCCAGTACTTTTGTGACAATGTCTATGGAAATCACCCGGTCGTTGAGGCGGATGGGGAGTATAGCGTTCGGGTGTACCTGCCGTTTAAATTCATTGATAGAGTTCTTGAAAAGGATAATAATACGCACTATCTTAATACCACCCGCAGTAGAACCTGCACATGCTCCGAAAAGCATAAAGATAACTACTACAAACTGATAGAATGCTCCCCAATTCATAAAATTCTCTGTTGAAAAACAAGTCGTTGTCAGTATTGATACAACTTGAAACAGAGATGTCCGGAATGTTCTTTCCACACCTTCTATCTTTCCCGAAGAATATAGCCCGACAGCAATTATGGATACGAAGATCAGGATGATAAGGACATACCATTTAAACTCCTCATTCCTAAGGAGTTTTTTAGGGTCGCCTTTCATAAAGAAATAGATAAGAGGGAAATTGATACCACCTATAAACATGAATATGGTAATAACATACTCTATATAAGCAGAATTCCAGTAAGCGATACTATCTTGTTTGGTAGAAAATCCGGCAGTAGAAATAGTGGTGAAAGCATGGCAGACAGAGTCAAATATATTCATCGGGCCCAGCCATAATAATAGGATAAGTATGCCGGTGAGAAATATATAAACTACCCAGAGCCGCTTGGCTATCTGTGAAATGCGCGGGCGAAAACGGTCATATCCGATCCCTGTAACCTCAGCATCGTACAGTACGGAAGCATTCCCTCCCATGGGCAAAATAGTGGCGACGAACACAACGATACCGAGTCCCCCCATCCATTGGGTTATACTTCTCCAAAAAAGCAGGCCTTTGGGCATACTCTCTATATCGGTCAGTATGGTCGCACCTGTAGCGGTAAAGCCGGAAATTGTTTCAAAATAGGCATTACTGATGCTCGGTATTGCCCCACTGAAGTAGAATGGCAGCATACCAAAAGCAGAAAGAACGATCCACGACATGGCTACCATCAGAAAACTTTCCCGTTTTCCTATCGGTTTAACATAGTCTTCGGTGCCTGATAAGCGAAGGAATACACCGGCAAAGAAAGTTATAGTTGAGCTTATCAAAATTGCGTCTCCGGCTATTTCATGCGAATAGTATGAAACAACAGTTGCCGCCATCATAAACAGAGACTCTATGATGAGCAGGAAACCTATAGTCTTTAATACAAAACGATAATTAAAATTGCTCATTACATATTGATTAATGGAATAGCTTTTCTGCTTCGCGTAACGAATCTTCGAGACAGAAAACCACCACATGGTCATAAGGCTCTATCATGGTCTCCCCGTCAATCATCATTGGTTCCCCATTGCGAATCAGTCCTCCCAAAGTCACATTCTTGGGCAATATAATTTTTTTCACTTCTTTTTTAGTTATCCGGGAATTGGGGCGGGCTATTATTTCCGCTACATCGGCGTTGGCTACAGTAAGAGATTTCACATTGGATACGTCTGCGCTGAGCAGGAAACGGTAAATATTGCTTACAGTAATAAGCTTTTTATTGATGATACTGCCGATATCCAGATTTTCGGCCATCGAAATATAATCCATATTTTCTATCTCTGCCACTGTTTTCCTCACGCCGAAGCGCTTGGCTGCCATACAGGCCAGAATGTTGGCTTCGGAGTTTCCGGTAACAGCAATAAAAGCATCTATATCTTTTATACCTTCTTGTAGCAGGAATTCGGCATTACGTCCGTCGTTATGGTAGACGGTTACATTCTTCGGCAGTTTTTCCAGTAACTGATAGGATTTTTCCTTATCTGATTCCAGTAGTTTTATATTAGTGGAGTCGGGTAAATATTGGCAGGTACGGATAGCGATACGGCTACCGCCCATTATCATCACGTTTTTTACGTCAAAAGTAGCTTTACCTGCTATTCTTGGCAATTCGGCAACATCATCTTTGGTAATAGTAAAGAAAACGATGTCTCCGGCTAGCACCTGATCGCTTCCTTTGGGGATGATTGTGATATTTTTTCGTTTGATGGCAACAATATGGAATATCTTATTTTCCTGCCCCAGTTCATACAGATGCTTATTTACAAGTTCGGAATTTTCCCGGACTTTAATTCCGGCCAGGATGATATTACCATCGCAGAGTTCTATCCATTGGCGCACCCACGGACGCTTCAGGGCTGAAACAATTTCTTTGGCCGCCAGCATTTCGGGATAAACCATCGAGTTTATTCCCAGCTTACCAAAGAACTCTTTATTTTTAGGTAAAAGGTACTCGTAATTATCTATCCGGGCGAATGTTTTCTTTGCCCCCATATTCGAGGCCAGCATGCACGCTGTGATATTGACAGACTCATCAGGCGTAACCGCTATGAACAGATCAGCTTCTTCAACATCCACTTCTGTGAGGTCTTTCAGTGATGTGCATGATCCGGCCATAGTCATCATTTCCAAATTTGTATTTGAGAAATTGAGTTTGTCTTTATCGGTATCCATCAGCACAATATCCTGATTCTCCACTGATAATAGTTTTGCCAGATGTGTGCCTACTGCGCCTGCTCCTGCGATTACAATTCTCATAGATATATTATCTATTTAAGTTCTCAGACCTATTTATTATTTTTTTATCTATAACACCAAGAATCAGTTATAAAAAAATGCATTAAATACTTTCCCTTACTTATATATATTCTCATGTTGCTGAGGTACGACATTATACCGGATTAATGTTTCCCGCATCCGTTTTGCCAGTCCCGGAGCATCTATTTCGCAAAGTTTATTCAACTCTTTTATTGAACCATGAGTCACAAACTCGTCAGGCAAACCTACACGGGTAACATTTATATTATGATAATTATTTTCTGAAAAATATTCAAGGACGGCACTGCCCAATCCTCCGTTTTCAACACCATTCTCAATGGTCATAACATTTTCGAAATTCTCGGCTACTTCTTTCAGTAATGCCTTGTCTATTGGTTTCAGGAATATCATGTCGTAATGGGCAATGGAATATCCCTCACTTTCTTCTATTACGGCTATCGCCTCCCGGGCGGCATTTCCGATAGGACCTATTGTGAGTACGGCCAGATCTTTACCGTTTTTCAGCTTTCGTCCTTTACCGATTTCCAGTTTCTCCATTTCACATTCCCAATCGCATAATACACCCTGGCCTCTCGGGTAGCGGATAACAAACGGCCCGTCATGGCCATAAGCTGCCGTAAACATCAGATGGCGGAGATAATGCTCATTGTATGGTGAGGCGATTACCAGATTCGGAATACAACGCATATATGCGAGGTCAAATGCCCCGTGATGAGTAGGCCCGTCTTCGCCTACCAGTCCGGCTCTGTCGAGACACATCACCATATGCAGGTTCTGTAAGGCTACATCATGTATCACCTGGTCGTAGGCCCGCTGCATAAAAGATGAATATATATTGCAGAAAGGCAGAAGCCCTTCTTTTGCCAGTCCGGCCGAATAAGTTACGGCATGTGCTTCGGCAATACCGACATCGAAAGCCCTGTCGGGAAATTCCTTCATCATATATGTCATGGATGAACCTGTTGGCATGGCAGGAGTAATACCTACTATTTTTTCATCCTGCTGTGCCAGTTCGACAAGAGTATGACCGAATACGTCCTGAAATAGTTGAGGCTGGTCTTTCGATTTTACAACAATCCGTTCTCCGGTTTCTTTATCGAACTTACCCGGCGCATGCCATACTGTAGCGGATACTTCCGCAGGCTTGAAGCCCTTACCCTTCACGGTATGTATATGCAACATTTTAGGGCCTTTCAGATCTTTGATGTTCTGTAAGATACGTACCAAACCACGTAGGTCGTGTCCGTCCACGGGGCCAAAATAACGGATGTTAAATCCTTCGAACAGATTATGCTGTTTAGTCAGCAAGGATTTTAGACTATTATTGAACCGGAGAATGAAATTTTTACCTTTCTCTGTGATCAGGTTTCCTTTCTTAAACTTCTGATAAACATCATTCCTCACGCGGTTATAAGCCGGGGAAGTTGTCATTTTTACCAGATAATCCCGTATTCCACCCACATTATCGTCGATAGCCATATCATTATCGTTAAGGATAATAAGTATATCGTTAGGCTGGGAATTTGCATTGTTCAGTGCCTCAAAAGCCAGTCCTCCGGTCATGGACCCATCTCCGATGACTGCTACAACATGTCTGTCTTCTTTTTTCAGGGTGGAAGCCACAGCCATGCCTAATGCCGCCGAAATGGAATTGGACGCGTGTCCGGCAATAAAAGCGTCGTATTCGCTTTCTTTCGGATTGGGAAAACCGGCCAGGCCACCAAACTGGCGGTTGGTATGGAATTTGTCTTTTCTTCCTGTGAGTATTTTGTGGCTATACGCCTGATGTCCTACATCCCAGACAATTCGGTCGTATGGAGTGTTGTATACATAGTGAAGGGCAACGGTTAACTCTACTGTACCCAGACTGGAACCGAAGTGCCCCGGATTATTGCTTAACTGGTCGATAATAAAAGTCCTTAAATCTGAACAAAGAGTTTCCAGCTCTCCTATGCTCAGGTTTTTCATGTCGGAAGGATAATTTATCTTCTCTAGTATTGATATATCGTTTTGTTCACTCATAATCGTTTTCTTCAAATATAGAACCACCCTTTTTATGGGTATAATAAACAGGCAAATATATAAAACAAATAGCATTTATATATTAAGTTGCATGTAATTTAACCTGTTGAAGCAGATACTTTTTGTATACTGAAAGAAAATGACAGCTTCAGTCAGAGTATTTTAAAGATAAATATCCCGTAAGCAGTTTATTAGTTAATTTAATTAACAGGATTCGATATTTAATCTTTATAAATAGATGGCCTTTCTAAAAATACCATACCCATCAATCCCTATTTATGGTTATAATTAAATAAAATTATCATTATTTTTTGGGATTGCCAGCCTAAGCAATAATCAGGACCTTTGCCCTCGATTATTTTTATCTATTCACACATATACAAAATATATAATAATTATGAGGAAAATTATTTTTCTAAATCTATTACTTATTCTCAATATATCATTTGTTGTTGCACAGACGATAAAGGGAAAAGTACTCGATGATAATGGGCAACCTTTAGCTTCGGCTACTGTTGTTATTAAAGAACTGCAAAAAGGAGTATCTACTGATAATGAAGGAAAATTCAGATTTGTGCGTCTACCTAAAAGAGAACTTACTGTAGAAGTAAGCTTTGTAGGTTATAACAATAATGAAAAAAAGGTAAATCTTTCTGATGATAAGGAAATACATCTTCAATTTAATATGGTGCCAAATACCAACCTGAATGAAGTCGAAGTATTCGGTGAGCGTTACAAACAACCTGAAAAACTGGATGCGATTACCCGTATGCCACTTCGTCCGAGCGAACAGATACAAAGTATCTCGGTTATTTCCGATAAAGTGATAGCGGAACAGGGTGCATTGACTATTACAGATGCAGTACGTAATGTGCCCGGAGTAACGCTTTTTGGTTCTTACGGAGGAGTGCGTGAAAGTATGTCTACCCGTGGTTATCGTGGGGTTCCCGTTTTGAAAAACGGTGTGCGTGTGGATTCGGATTTCCGTACAGCATCACTTGCTTCTGATATGCAGGGTGTAGAAAGTATTCAGGTAATAAAAGGTTCGGCTGCTGTAACTCAAGGTATCGGTGATGATCTGGGATCTCCCGGTGGAGTTATTAATGTCGTAACTAAAACCCCCAAGTTTGTAAACGGAGGAGAAGCTGCATTGCGTGTTGGTAGTTGGGGACAAGTACGTCCTACTTTTGATGTCCAATCAGTATTGGATAATAAAAAAACTGTGGCCTTCCGCCTGAATGGGGCTTATGAAAGAGCAGACAGCTATCGTACCAAGATATCTAAAAACAGAGTATATATCAACCCATCGTTAGAATGGCGTCCGGATGACAAAACTACTGTCACATTGGAAATGGATTATCTGAATGATAACACTACTCCTGACAGGGGGACTGTAAATCTCGCAGCCGATAATGAAGAGGCTCTTTATGATATGCCGCATGATAAGTTTTTGGGATTCGAGACTGATAATGTGGAAACAAAGACATTGACATATGCTGCCCGCATCACAAGGCAGCTTGCAGATAAAGTAAGCGTGAGAGCTGCATATTTTGCGTCAACGAATAATACTGATAACACAGGCGTAGGTGCTTTAAGAACAGTAACCGGTAAAGATTATAATATCCGTAGCCGTACCCTCACCCGCTCGTTAAGGGATGATAAGAACAGGACTTTCCAGCTTGATCTGATTGGCCGGGATGTATATACCGGACCAATTAAGCATACTTTCCAGGTTGGATTCGATTACAAATCGAACAATCTTGAAACAACAGGGTATGATGCTATTAAAGTTGATGAAATTGACATTTTTCAAGAAATACCAAATACTCTGCCTTCATCAGTTACAGATCAGGCTATGGTAGCACAAGATCCGGCAAAATCAAATTCTTCTGCTTACGGAATCATGGCTCAGGAAGTAATGACAATCAACGAATATCTAAGAGCTATACTGGGCTTACGTTACAGTTACGGAACAAGTAGCAGCGCTACCGGCACAGGACTAGTTACAGGTGATTCATGGAATCCTATATTCGGATTAATGGTGTCGCCTATTAAGAATATCAATCTGTTTGGTTCTTATACCACAACTACAAGTTTGCGTTCAGCATCTAATCTACAGGAAGACGGTAGCCCGATAGGGCCATCAACAACAAAGCAATGGGAATTCGGTGTTAAATCTGATTGGCTTGACAACAGACTCCGATTTAACTTTACATTCTTTGATATTAACAATGAGAATCTTTCTTACTCCATTCTGGACGAGAATGGTGTAACTACTAACCGTTATGGTTTGGCCGGCGATCTGAAAAGAACAGGTATTGAGACTGAGCTATCAGGAAGAATATTGCCAAATCTGCAGGTAATGTTAGGCTATGCGTATCTGAATGCCAGATATACAAACAGCCCTGTCTATGTAGAAGGTTCGGCTCCAATGAACGCACCGGAACATACTGCAAACGGATGGTTATATTATACAATAGATAAAGGAACTCTTAAAGGTTTATCTATAGGGGCCGGAGTTTACTATGTAGGAGAACGTCCTGTTAATGAATATCTGACAGAAAGAACTAATGCTAATATTCATGACACTAAACCTGGAGTGGAACCATTCGATATGCCTGCCTATACAACAGTAAATGCACAGTTGGCATATTCAGTTGGGCGTGTTACTACACGTGTATATTTCAATAATATATTTAATGAAATAGGTTATAACTCGTATTACCGTGGCGGTTATATAAATCAAACCGACCCACGCAATTTTGCGGCAGTAGTATCGTACCGTTTCTAAAGCGGATCACTATTTATGATTACGGGGCAATGAGAAAATCATTATTTATTGGGATTGCAGATTGTTACAATTAGTCCGAAATTTGCAAAGATGATAGTTGATTTAATCTGCCTCAATTCTCAAAAAGATATAGATTAAAGAATTACTTAACTTTGATGATAGTTGTTCCGATGAATTGTTTGATAGTCAATCCATCGGAACTTTCTTTTAGAATACAGAAATACATTTATGCGTAAATTTCTCAAACAGCTACACAAATGGCTCTCTATTCCTGTCGGGATTATCATTACAATCGTTTGTTTTACCGGAGCAATACTTGTCTTTCAGGATGAAATACTCCAACTTTCAAATCCTTCCCACTATCTTGTAAAAGAGGTTAAAGATACCCCGATACCATTGGATGAACTGATACCGATGGTAAATGCTCAACTGGATAGCAATACTGTAGCCAGTGTGCAGATACAGGATGATCCGGAACGTACCTATACGATGACTCTCAAAGAAGGCTTCCGCATATCGGTGTTTGTAAACCAGTATACAGGAGAAGTGACCGGGATGTATAAATTCAGGGAAAGCCCGTTCTTTACTATTATGTCGATTCACCGTTGGTTATTGGATGGCGGACGCACATGGGGAAAATATACTGTCGGTATTTCTACGTTGATATTCGTATTTATCCTTATCAGCGGTTTTATAGTATGGATGCCCCGGCGACTGAATAAGAGCCGTTTCAAAATTCAGTTTCGTAAAGGAGGGAAACGTCTATGGTACGACCTGCATAACGTGCTGGGAGCATATGCCTGTCTTGTATTGCTAATCTGCGCACTTACAGGGATGATGTGGTCTTTCGAATGGTACAGAAACGGAGTATTTAAGTTATTCGGAGTAGAAGTGCCTAAGGAATCCGGACACGGGGGAGGAAACCGTGGAGGCGGAGGAGGAAGTAAGGACGGGAAAAAAGAAGAACTGAATATTGCAAACTGGCAAACAGTATTCAATACCCTGAAAACGGCAAATCCGGATTATGAATATATCCGCGTGCAGGATAAATCTGCAACAGTACATCTGAAGTCGTCTGTTACATCGCGGGCCACAGATAAGTATGACTTTGATAAAAACACGGGAGAGATAACAAAAATCACCCTTTTTAAAGATCAGCAAGGAACAACTAAAGTATGGGCATGGGTATATAGCCTGCATGTAGGGAATTACTGGGGTATCTGGTCGAAAATATTCACTTGTTTCTTTTCTCTTGTGGGCGCAAGTCTACCCATTACAGGCTATTACATCTTCTTTGTAAAGAGAAGGGAAAGAGCAAAAGTAAGGGCAAGAAAAGAAATACGCAAAAGTTAATTAACGTTTGAGTGTTATCTCACGGGTAAAAAACAGTATCTTTGTCTGACCTATTAATCAAAAACAATAAAGTCAGGACCCATGATTAACGAACAACAAAAATTGTATCTGAAAAGTACGGTGATACTACTTCTATTTATGGTATCATCTGCAAATTTCAAAGCACAACAGTTAACTAACTTATGGACGGGACTCCGCCAACCTCAGCTTCAATCGGAATTACCGAAAGGCAATGCTTCATTTCAGGAAGCAAAAAGAGTCGAAAAACAGAACTTACCTACTAAGCTGATCCCAACCCAAGAGGGGGAATGGATTATTACTCAGGGCTGGGAAATGACTGACGGAGCGACGGTAATTGAATCCGGAAAGTCAATATTCGATACACAATTGAATACGGCAACATGGTATAATGCCATTGTACCCGGCACAGTACTTACTACATTGGTAAATCAGGGAGTTTATCCCGATCCGTTTTTTGGACTGAATAATATGAATATCCCCGATTCGTTGAGCCGCACCGATTGGTGGTACAGATGTAAATTTACTATTCCGCAAGATATTGCCGGCAAGCAGCTGCAACTCCTCTTCAATGGTATAAATTACCGGGCAGAAGTATATCTGAACGGAAAAAGGCTGGGTAGCATAAAAGGGGCTTTTATCCGTGGTGAATTTGATATTACGGCCATCGTAAACCGGGATTCGGAAAATATACTTGCTATACATATCCTACCTCCCAATAATCCGGGAATACCTCACGAGCAATCGATGATTGCCGGGCAAGGTTTGAATGGAGGAGTGCTTAGTACCGACGGACCAACATTTATATCTTCTATAGGCTGGGACTGGATTCCGGGCATTCGCGACCGTAATACAGGTATCTGGCAGGATGTAAGGCTTAGATCGAGTGGTGATGTATTGATCGGCGATCCGTTGGTGACAACAGATATTCTTCTACCTGATACTACTCAGGCCAAAATAACTATCCGTACCAATATCCGTAATATAAGTTCAAATGCTATAAGCGGAACACTCTCTGTAAAAATAGAGAATATCAGTGTCAATATGCCTTATTCATTGAAAGCTAATGAGGAAAAAATATTGGTTTTCAGACCCGAGGAGTACAAGGAATTAAATATAAAAAATCCCCGCCTATGGTGGCCGAATGGCTACGGCAAACCGGAATTATATGACATGGAACTAACCGCCCGGACAAATAGCAGTATCTCGGACACGAAGAAAGTACGCTTCGGTATCCGTGAGATGTCATATGAACTGATGGTGAGTGATAATAACCAAAATAAAAGAGTGCTTTATACGCCTAACTCAACAACAAATAAAGGAAACCCCATATTCGATTATGAAAAAAGGGCTTTCTTTACCAAAGATAATCAACTGCCTGCAATTGCCAAAGGCGCAGACGTATCAGGATTGGAAACATTATCTGCCGACGATCCTGTCGGACCTTTCCTTGCAATCAGGGTAAACGGAGTAAGGATATTCTGCCGTGGCGGCAACTGGGGTATGGACGATGGTATGAAAAGGGTGTCGAGAGACCGAATTGAACCGTATGTACGTTTGCATCGCGATGCTAATTTCAATATCATCCGTAACTGGACGGGTGAATCGACCGAAGAAGTATTTTATAGTCTTTGCGACGAATACGGCATGCTGGTTTGGAACGATTTCTGGATTACCACTGACGATACTGTGGAGCCAAGCGACTTCGACCTGTTTGTTAAGAATGCTACTGATGTAGTACGCCGTTACCGCAATCATCCGTCTATAGCTATCTGGTGTCCCCGGAACGAAGGTTTTGCCCCCGAGGGAATGAGCGAAATGCTTACTAAAATGGTAGCGAAAGAAGACCCTACCCGCCATTATCACGGTCAATCCCGTTTTCTGAATATGGGAACAAGCGGTCCGTGGGGATACTTTAAAGACCCGTCGCTATATTATACCCAAAATGCAAAAGGTTTCAATACCGAAATGGGAAGTTATGCTATCCCAACGGCGAATACCATCCGCAAATTCATTGCACCGGAAGACCAATGGCCGATAAATGATGTTTGGGCATACCACGACCTGCATCACACATCCCAGAATTTCGGGGATTTTATGAATGCAGTAGACCGCTATGGCAAACCGGATAGTATGGAGGATTTTGTCCGCAAATCACAATTCATTACATACGATGCATGGCGCAATATGCTCGAAGCATGGAATAGCAAGATGTGGAACAATACTACAGGCCTTATACTGTGGATGAGTCATCCGGCATGGCCGAGTATGATTTGGCAGACATACACTTACGATTATGAAACACCAGGTTCATATTTCGGAGCGAAGAAAGCCTGTGAACCGGTACATATACAAATGAATTTGCCGGATAACGATATAATGATTATTAATACGACATTGCACGATTACAGATCGGTGACGGCCAGTATCAGGTATATAAACCTGCGAGGGAAAGAGTTGTACAAGAAAGACATAAAACTGGATGCTAAAGCTAACTCAGCCACTAAGTGTTTTGTTCCTGAAAATGTGAATAGTTTGCCTAAGCTATATCTGGCGCGCCTGGAGTTGAAAGATATAAAAGGCAAAACGGTATCGACAAATGACTATTGGATAACTGACGGCGGCAGTGATTCATACAAGGATATGAATACACTATCTTCTGTAGATGTAGTTGTAAAAGCTATAAACACTAAAGGTAAGACATTGGTAGAGGTGTCAAATCCTTCAAAAACGTTAGTCGCTGCACTGAAACTAAATGCAGTGGATAAAAATACAAACGAAATACTTCTTCCTGCCTATTTTTCTGATGGTTATATCAATTTATTACCCGGAGAGAAGAGATTCGTAGAATTGGCATTACCTCAGCATTTGCCGGATAACTATAAAATTATAGCTGAAGGATATAATGCCAGAAGCAAGTAAAGTATAAAGGCTTTTATATAGAAAGATTTGCAACCGCATTTGTCTCGTACAGATGCGGTTGTTTATGACTTACCTTTATCAGCACAAGCAGCATTACCTTAATATCACAGACTCAGTGGTCGTAAAGTTCATTTAAATTTTAACGGCAGATTCGTATTAATCACCATAAGCTAAGATCTACAGCTGCCCGCCGCTATATATAGATAAAGATTTCATTTTATACTCACGGCCAATTTGTTATAGATATGATATTATTCGATAAAAATTTCGGATATTTGTATTTCAAAATACACATATAATGAAGGAAAAATTATTTATTTATCAGGTACTTCCAAGGCTATTCGGAAATAATAAAAACATAAACAAAGAAAATGGTACGCTGGAAGAAAACGGAGTCGGCAAATTTTCCGCCTTCGACAATAAAGCGCTGAAAGAAATAAAAAAAATGGGATTTACCCATATATGGTATACAGGTGTATTAGAGCATGCTTCCAAAACAGATTATTCTGCATATGATATTCTTAAAGACAATTCCGATGTAGTAAAAGGTAATGCCGGGTCTCCTTATGCAATACGCGACTATTATGATGTGTCACCTGATCTTGCAGATGTGGTTGCAAACAGGATAGCTGAATTTGAAGAACTGGTAGACAGGACACACAAGAACGGGATGAAAGTAATAATAGATTTTGTACCTAACCATGTCGCACGCCAATATCACTCGGATGCCAAACCACGGAAGGTAAAAGACTTCGGGGAGGACGACGATTTCTCAATTGCATTCGACCCTGACAATAATTTTTATTATATACCAAATCAAAAACTGGAATTGCAGTTTCCTGTTCAGCAGGGCGATGACGCTTATGTGGAATATCCGGCAAAAGCGACAGGAAATGATTGTTTTACAAATAAACCCGGAGTAAACGACTGGTACGAAACCGTTAAACTCAATTATGGTGTGGATTATAACCATGGAAAAACCAATTGTTTTATGCCTGTTCCTGATACATGGCTAAAGATGCAGGATATACTACTGTATTGGACGTCGAAAGGTGTTGACGGATTTCGCTGCGATATGGCCGAAATGGTACCCGTTGAATTCTGGAATTGGGTAATCCCTAAAGTCAAGGCTAAGAATAAAGCGCTTATTTTTATTGCCGAGGTATACAATCCTGCACAGTATCACAATTATGTGCACTGGGGATTATTCGACTACCTGTACGATAAAGTTGACTTGTATGATACGCTTCGCGATATCACATGTGGGTATAAACCGGCGTCCGAAATTACTTTCTGCTGGCAGCGGATCGGGGATTTACAGCCAAAGATGCTAAATTTCCTCGAAAACCATGATGAGCAGCGGATAGCTTCCGATTTTTTTGCCGGAGACGCATTTAAAGCTATTCCGGGGATGATTACGGCAGCTACAATGCATACCAATCCGGTAATGATATATTTCGGGCAGGAGCTAGGTGAGCGTGGAATGGATAAAGAGGGTTTCAGCGGAATGGACGGGCGAACTACCATTTTCGATTACTGGTCGGTAGATTCTGTGCGGAACTGGAGAAATAACGGCTCTTTTGGTAATGAAAACCTTACACAGGAACAGATAAAATTACGCAAATTCTATCTTCAGCTAATACAAATAGCGAAAGAAGAAGAGAGTATTAATTCCGGTAAATTCTTCGACCTGATGTATCATAACTATGAAAATCCGGGGTTTGATTCCACCAGGCAATATGCGTTCCTTCGCTCCGGTAAAAAAGAATTTATACTCGTAGTCGCTAATTTTGCGCCGTATGCATCGGAAGTATCGGTGCATATTCCATCAGAAGCATTCGACTATATAGGAATTGAACCGCAGAGAATAAAAAATGCAAAAGAACTATTTTCAAGGAAGAATATTCCGCTAAGTTCCCGCTGGGATAAAGCCTTATATATTAATATAGAAGCCTACTCCGGGAAAATAATCAAATTTTCTGTCGGACAATAAGTAACTGCAAAATATATTTTCGGTAAAATTTAAATAATTACTAATCGCTAGAGTAATTTGTTTTTGCTAATTTTACAGCCTATAACAGAACAATAACCTATAATTATCAAAAAGATTAACGAAACAATGGAAAGTAGTGTGCCTTTCAAGATTTTCTCGGGAACAAAATCCCGTTATTTAGCTGAAAAAATATGTACAAGTTTAGGTTGCCCTCTTGGTAAAATGAATATCGAGCGCTTCGCTGACGGCGAATTTTCTGTCTCTTATGAGGAGTCGATCAGGGGTTGTCAGGTATTTCTTGTACAATCTACATTTCCATCTTCGGATAATCTTATGGAGTTGTTATTGATGATAGATGCGGCCAAAAGAGCTTCTGCGCATTCTATCATCGCGGTTATTCCTTATTTCGGGTGGGCAAGGCAAGATCGTAAAGACAAACCCCGTGTATCTATAGGAGCTAAGCTTATTGCCGATATGCTTGCCGCATCAGGTATAAACAGACTGATAACTATGGATTTGCATGCAGACCAGATTCAGGGATTTTTTAATGTGCCTGTCGACCATTTATATGCTTCGGCCATATTTGTTGACTATATCAAATCTCTGGATTGCGAAAACCTTGTTATTGCGACTCCCGATGTAGGTGGTACTAAGCGCGCGAGTTCATATGCTAAATATTTCGGCATGCCTATGGTTATTTGCTATAAACTTCGTAAAAAGGCAAATGAAATATCAGAAATGCAGATTATCGGAGATGTTGCGGGTATGGATGTCTTGCTTGTGGACGATATTGTGGACACAGCAGGAACGATAACCAAAGCTGCAGATATTATGATGGCCAGTGGAGCACGTTCGGTACGTGCTATTGCCAGTCATGCCGTAATGTCTGACCCTGCTTCGGAGCGTGTCGATCAGTCCGGGCTTACCGAAATGGTATTTACCGACAGTATCCCTTATTCTAAGAAATGCGAAAAAGTTGTTATCTTATCGGTAGCCGATGTCTTTGCTAACGCTATACGACGTGTGCTTTCGAACGAGTCTATCAGTTCTTTATATGTGTTATAATCACTTTAAGGCTGATTAATAAATCTTAAAAGAAAGAGAGATTAGCTAATCTCTCTTTTTGTTTGCCCTAAAATTCGGATAGCAAATTTGTATATATCATCAAATAAAGATACTTTTGCAACTTACAATAAAATTGTTTTACAAAATACAGTAATGAAAGTTCATCACGAAGGACGCGGCGTTTTAACAACATACCTTATCATACTGGTTCTGCTAAATGGAGCTTTGTGGTATTTTTTTCATCATTCCGTTTTATCTTATCTTGTGGGAGGGGCATCTCTCGTTCTCTTCCTTATTGTATTAAACTTTTACAGGAGTCCATACCGTCGCTTTTCCGGCAATACGGATGATATTATTGTCGCCTCGGCTGACGGGAAAATCGTTGCTATAGAAGAGGTGTATGAAGGTGAATATTTTAAAGATAAGCGAATAATTGTTTCCATTTTCATGTCTCCGTTTAATGTTCATGCAAATTGGTATCCGATAAATGGAAAAGTACTCATGTCTAAGCATCATGACGGACGCTTTATGGCTGCTTATCTGCCAAAATCGAGTACTGAAAATGAACGTTCGACCGTTGTCATGGAAACCGAGGACGGCCGCCACCAGATACTTTTGCGCCAAGTTGCCGGAGCCATGGCCCGGCGTATTGTTACATATGCGCAAGTAGGAGAAATCGCCCATATTGATGAGCATCTGGGTTTCATTAAATTAGGTTCCCGGGTGGATGTATATCTTCCTTTAGGAACCGAAATATTAGTAGAAATGGACCAGAAGGTTACAGGTAACCAAACTGTTATCGCTAAATTCAAATAACAAAATGAAAAGACATATCCCTAATGTATTTACTTCCTTTAATTTATTTTCCGGTTGTATCGCCACAGTGATGGCCTTTCAGGGAGAATACACATGGGTTGTTGTATGGGTTATCGTAGCCGCTTTTTTCGATTTCTGCGACGGTTTTTCAGCCCGCTTATTGAAAGCTTATTCTCCTATGGGCAAGGAGTTGGATTCACTTGCCGATATGGTAAGTTTCGGTGTAGCACCAAGTATGGCCGTATTTCATTTTTTATCGCAGAATACGATCCGCATTTCTCAAAATCCGGCCATTATAGAATATTTGCCATATATGGCGTTTTTACTGGCCGTCTTCTCCGGTTTGAGATTAGCTAAGTTTAATATCGACAAACGCCAGTCAGACTCTTTTATAGGACTGAATACGCCGGCAAACGCCATGTTCTGGGTCAGCTTCTGTTATGGACTGACACACGATGCCCCAATGATAACAGCTTTGTTGATGTACACTGTTCTGGCGGCGATATTGGTTTTCTCATCATTGATGGTGTCTGAAATTCCGATGTTTTCATTGAAAGTAAAGAGTATAAAGTTTAAAGGAAATGAGTACCGCTACTTTCTTATAATATTTATGATAGGTATGGTTGCATATATAGGGATATTGGGAATTGCCGGAGGGATATTGCTATATATAGCTATGTCAATCATTAACAGCCGGAAACAAGCGGAATAAGGCTGTGGTATTTATTTTAGATGTATTTTTCATCGCATTTTTTGCTCAAAAGTTTGCTGGTTTCAGCAAAAAGCAGTAATATTGCAACCGATTTCGGGATAACCGCCGAAAATCAGGTCCTATAGCTCAGTTGGTTAGAGCATCTGACTCATAATCAGGGGGTCCCTGGTTCAAGCCCAGGTGGGACCACGCAGAAAATGAAAGACTTACAGTAAAATGTAGGTCTTTTTTATTGCCTGAACTTTAACAAGTTTGCAAGGTTTTGAAGGGGTA
>X355_Hoffmanns_Two_toed_Sloth__coassemble_1991_pt1 | contig 27467 bp, 20 predicted proteins | sample X355_Hoffmanns_Two_toed_Sloth__metabat2_low_PE_021 | metagenome-assembled genome bin X355_Hoffmanns_Two_toed_Sloth | reverse complement strand
AATTAAGAATTAAGAATTAAGAATTAAGAATTAAGAATTAAGAATTAAGAATTAAATCGCCTAATCTTTAAATTATGAAATCTTTAAATCTTGAAATGCAAATCATATATTTGCACTTACGGCCTGTTGGCTACTATAATATGTGATGAGACCTTCCATCGGGGACTGTGTAATTTTGCCGATTTTCAGCCCTAAATCTTCACCCGCTTTTCTCAGTATTTGCTGATAGTGAAATGCAACTGACCCGGTGAGGTGTACATCGTAATCTTTATATTCATACTGCATTACATTTTTGATGAAGAAGTCTTTAAATGCATTATATACCAGATTATATACTGTGTTGTCATTGATATTCCCGAGAATGAACGGAGACAAACTGGCCAGAAATCTATTTGGTGTGGGCTGACGGTATACTTTTTCGAGAATATTGGCCGGAGTCAGATTGTATTGGCTAAGAAAATTTTCTTTTATTCCCGGTGTCAATTGATTTTTAAGACATGCGCCTATAAACAAACGGCCTAACACGGCACCGCTTCCTTCATCACCCAGGATATAACCCAATGGAGAAACATTTGAAATAATGTTTTCCCCATCATAAAAACAAGAATTCGATCCTGTTCCGATAATGCAGGCTATACCGCTGTTGTGACCACATAATCCTCTGGCTGCGGCAAGTAAGTCACTTCCTACTTCTATATTTTCCACTTTGAAATTATCGGCAATAGCAGCCCTTACTATTTCATTCTTTTCCGGGAAGGCACAGCCCGCTCCGTAAAAGTATATGGCTTCTATTTTATAGCCGGACATATCGGGAGCAAGTGAGATTTTTAATTCTTCGCTGATTTCTTCGCGTGTGCAGAAGAATGGATTTGCTCCTTTTGTGAAAATTTGTTTTACCAGTTGACCCTTATTTATTAAACACCAGTCAACCTTGGTCGAACCGCCATCTGCTAATAAAATCATATCTTGTTGTTCTTTACGTTATCGTTATCTTAATTGCTCTTATTCTTTTTCAACCTTTGTCTTCTTTGTTAATAATAACAGACCTATGAATGTAAATGCCGCATTCATTATCAGTAATTCATAACTGAAGGAATAACCGTTGAGCCACTTCTCAGAATTCAGGTCTATTATAAGACAAAGTAGTGGTGAGAGGATTGCTACAAGTGGTATGTATTTGTCTTTCACTGTTAATTTGGTAAATATACCAAAAGCAAACATCCCCAATATCGGCCCATAAGTGTAGCTGGCTAATACATAGACTGCATTTATTACCGACGTATTATTCAATAAATTAATAACAATAATAACTATTCCCATAACAATGGCCATCGCCATGTGTACTTTTTTCCTTTTGTTGGTTGTCGTACTGTCCGACCCTTTTTTAGAACTGCCTAATATGTCGACAGTGAAAGATGTGGTCAGGGATGTCAACGCCGAACCCGCAGCTGCGTAGGCCGCTGAAATGAGACCAATGATAAATAGTATTCCTACTACGACAGGGAAATACCCACCTGTGGCCAACATAGGGAATAATTCATCGCTCTTTTCCGGAATAGCTATACTATTGCTTGCTGCAAACATATACAAAAGTACTCCAAGCATTAAAAATAGTAAAATAATAACAATCTGAAGCACACCGCTTACGATAAGATTCTTTTGGGAGTCTTTCGGATTTTTGCAACTAAGGTTTTTTTGCATAAAGTCCTGATCTAGTCCGGTCATTGCAATCACCGTAAACACTCCCGCGAGAAACTGTTTGAAGAAATATCTTTTGTCATTAATATCGTCAAAGAAGAATATTTGCGAATATTTATTGTCATAGATGGACGATAACATGCCATCAAAGCTGAAATCCATATCGGAAGCGATATAATAGATACACATAACTACCGATACAATGAGGCATAAGGTCTTGAACGAGTCGGTCCAGATAAGTGTTTTTACGCCACCTTTGTAGGTATATAGCCAAACCAGAGCAATAGATACTGCTACATTGAGAATAAAAGGTAAACCAAATGGTTCGAATACGAGAAATTGAAGTACGGCACACACTAAGAATAAGCGCACTGCCGCCCCAAGCATCTTGGAAATGAAGAAGAACCATGCGCCTGTCTTATATGAGGATATTCCAAAACGGTTTTCAAGGTACTCATAAATGGAGGTCAGGTTCATTTTATAGAATAGAGGAATCAGTACGAATGCAATAATGAATTGCCCTACTGCGAAACCGATAACCATTTGCAAATAAGCAAAATTGTTTACAGCCACCATACCGGGTACGGATACAAACGTAACGCCCGATATAGCCGATCCGATCATGGCAAAAGCGACGATGTACCACGATGATTTCCGGTTGCCGACAAAGAAACTTTCGTTATCGGCCTTACGGCTCGTTATATACGATATTCCGAACAGAACGGCAAAATAGGCGATAATGGTAATAAGTATTAATATTGGATCCATACAGGTATAAGTATTTATTCTTGGTCGAAGATTATATTATGTTAATTATTCGGCATACAAAAGGTATGGTTTGCGCTGTTGTCTGAATTTTTCAACGTCGTCTTTCCACATTGCTTTTATTTCATCAGCCGATCGTCCTTCCATTATCATTTTCCGTATGTAAGATACTCCTACAAGCTTTTCGAAAAACGGGCGGAAGAAATGGTCGTCCAAATTTAAGTTTTTATAAGCATCTATGATGTATGACAGGTCAAAACCTTTCTTAAATATTTCTTCATCCGGTATATTTCTCAGGTCTACGCCGAAACATTCACGATCGAGTTGAGGTGGATTTTTTGCACCCGGAATGCTTCGGGGTGTGAATGAAAATGAATATCCTTTCATATTCGGATGTCCGTATACCTGAAATGGAAATTCAGTGCCTCTTCCCAAACTCACAGGTGTGGCTTCGAACAGGCATGTGGATGGATAAAGATATATCGACTTCATATTCGGTAAATTGGGAGATGGCGCGACTGGCAACCGGTACAATGTCTGATGTGTATAGTTCTTGCATTTAATAACAGTCACATCGCAGATACGGGATTGGGGCAGCCATCTTTCTCCGTTTATCATCAGGGCGAGTTCGCCTAATGTCATGCCATGTACCACAGGTATTGGCAGCCATCCCACACCGGATTTGTGTTTCATATCCAGAATAGGCCCATCTATATAGTGTCCGTTCGGATTCGGACGATCCAGAACGATTACTTTCTTGTTATATTCGGCACATGCATCCATTAGCCGGGCCATGGTGATATAGTAGGTGTAGAATCTCAGACCTACATCCTGAATGTCAATGATAAGGATGTCAAATGAGTCCATTGTCTCCGGACTTGGTTTTTGATCCTTTCCGTCATACAATGAACGTATCGGTATTCCGGTCTTTTCGTCAACAGAACTCGAAACGTGTTCTCCGGCATCGGCATTCCCCCTGAATCCGTGTTCAGGAGACAGGATACATATCATATTGATTTTGTTTTTTACCAATATATCTACTAAATGTTCTTTCCCGACCATACCTGTGTGATTGGACATTATCGCTACACGCTTGTTTTTCAGGATAGGGAAATATTCATTTGTCGATTCTGCACCTACTATTACCTTATTGCTTTGGGCAAAACCGGAAAGAGAAAGAAACAGCAGAAGAATTAATGATTTGAGTACTTTCATTTTTTATTGATATTCGGTTTATAATCAAAAATAATCAGATGTTGAAGAAAAGCAAGGGGCAAACACAGGCTGTTCACCCCTTGTTCTGATGTACTGTTACTAATCTGAGTAACGAGATCGTATGCTAAACAAATTTTAATCGGCTGTATCCCACCATACCGGAAGCGAATTCACTGTAGGTAACTTAGCCTCAGGGTTTGAAGCGGCATGGTTTTCAGAGTTATAACCTGTCTCTATTGTACAATGTTGAAATCTCCGTATCCAATAACGCTCGTTCTTCGGGTCGTCTGTCGGGAAATGGGTTTTGCTGGAACTGTTGAATTCATATGGACGATCGAAATCGATATAAACAACTCCAAAGTCCTTGATATTCCCTGCACTGTAATTGAAGCGGCGCATATCGTTCCAGTTTTGTAACGAGTATGAGCAGGCAATGAACTTTTGTTGCATAATCTTGGCCATAGTCAGTTCTGCTGCACTTTGTGCAACAGCAGCACTTTTCAGGAAGTCATCGATGGCAGTGGCCGGTATCACCTGCTTTCCGAATACGTTCTGGTCATAATCTTTTAATTTATCATTCATTAGTTCCATATGGGCTCTGATACCGTCTTTGTACGCTGTTAAAGCTCCACCCTTGTCTCCTTTGCGGAAAAGAACTTCGGCTTTGATAAAACACATCTCAGGATATGCAAGCAGGTGACCCGGACCATCGGCACGGGTATAGAATGTGCCTGTTGAGATGATACGTGCTGTTTTTCCATTATACCGGTTTGCTATATACCGGTCGTCATTTACATCTCCGGGTGAAGCTTTGATCCATGATAGTAATTCGGAATAGATAGGTGTGTATATAGAGTCACCTCTTCTGTCTACCAGCTGGGTGGCGTTATACCAAATATCTTTAGCTTCAGGGAAAACATTTCCGTTCATATCCTGTGTCCTGGAATAAATATCGAAAGCTACAGGGCCCGATTTAGTACGGATATCACTCTTTATAAAATCTACACCTACGGCACGTACATATTTCAATTCATTATTTATCATATATTGTCCGCTTGGAACAAGTAGGTCGGTACGAGGGTCTACTACTCCGCTACCTCCTGTAAAGGTATTTGTCAACAGGTCGAGGTACCATTTTGTAATACGTGAAGTCGTATTTGATAAATTCTGATGTTGTAAAGCCCGTATAGCGGATTCATCTTCGTTCGCGGAATTCACGTAACGCATAATTGTACTTTCACTGTTGCTTTTAGGTGCTTTGTCCAAAGCAGCCAATATTGCGTCAGGATCATATATACTCTTTTTCGATAAGTTATTCAGCCAGCGGGCTTTGAGACCATAAGCGAGTTTTAGCCACTTATCCTTATCCCCTCCATTCCACAAGTCTCCACTGGCAAAAGATGTTGCAGTTGCAGGCTGATCTTTCTGGAATTCGGCGATTGCCTCGTCCAGCATAGCCAGACATCCGTAGAATATAGTTTCCCCATTGTCGTATTTCGGAGTGATTACATTGGTAAGGGCTTCAGTATAGGGCATTTCACCATATACATCAGTCATTGTCATAAATCCCCATGCGTGTATCAGTTTTGCTGCACCTACATATGACCATGCTTCTTCTGCTGTAGCCTTTTCAATCAATGGTTTCAGATTGGCAGCTGTATATATAAACCATGCCTGATATGGCCATGTGGTAGAGGCTGATTGCGGATCCCATTTGATGAGATAATCATTCGCTGCTGTCCCGTAAGATTTTCCGATATTTCCTGTAAACCAGCAACCTCTGGTTCCCGATGATTCATAGCTGTCTACAAAGTTTTGCAGAATACCTCTTAACCGTAGATCGGGAGTAGGCACGGTATTGTTGGGGTTATCAGGATTGTCGTTTATATCCAGATAATCATTGCAGGCACTCATCCCTATCAATAATAAGCCTAAACAGATATATATTATTTTTTTCATTGTATGTGTTATTAAAATGTATAATAAGATATATTCGGATATGAAATCAGAATGTTAAGTTAATACCGAAAGACATTCCTGCTGTTGCAGGTACACCATTGTAGTCTATACCAACGCTACTGGAACCGACTGCTCCGGATCCTGCGGCACTTGTTTCCGGGTCCATACCTTTATAGTTGGTGAATAACAGGAGGTTTGTGCCTGTCACATTGATCGACATTCCTTTGATAAATTTAGTTTTATTGAGTACCTTGCTAGGCATATAGTACGACAAAGACAACGATCGTAAACGCAACCAGTTGGTATTGGTCATATAGTTTGCCGATTCATAGTTGTAATATGTATCCCAGTATTTCTGTATAATCTGGTAACCACTTTCAGCTTTAGCTGTTCCACTGGCAACTTCCTGTCCTTTCAGATAGAATTTATTTGCCTGGAAGGTGTATGTTTTCGATTCCATTTGTTGTGTATCCGGATTTTTAGCTACACCGGATAACGTAAGCGATTCGCGATCCATACTTCTTTTGCTCATACCTATACCTGTCATGAAATAATCTGTTCCGTTGTAGATATCTCCACCGATTCTGAAATCGAGAAGGAAAGACAGTTCAAAATCTTTATAGCGGAATGTATTGGTAAAACCACCGGTTAATTTAGGTTCGCGGTTACCGATGTCGTATATTTCTTTTCCGTCTGATGTCGGCATACCACTTTCCCAATCGAGAATGATGTTTCCGGCCTCATCTCTGTTATATTTAGAACCTGATATACCCATGAAGTTTCCGCCATTGAATGAAGCTGCTTTTGCGCTTCCTACCTGTACGTCAGTTACATAAAGTACGTCTATTCCCGGTAATAAATTATTAACTTTCCCTTTGTTCTTAGCTAAGTTGAGCATTGTGTTCCATGAGAAATTTTTTGTTTTTATCGGTTCGGCTTTAATGGATATTTCAAAACCTTTATTTGTAATATCACCCGCATTTGTGGTCATGAATATATAGCCTGTGGCCTGGGATGTTCTCGGACTAAGCAATTGATTTATACTCTTATTTGAATAGTATGCCATGTCGAAACCTAATCTGCCATTCAGAAAGCCTAATTCGAGACCAATCTCTGTAGATCTTGTTTTCTCAGGAACCAGAATGTCGTTACCATGTGTCCATGCATCTTGTATACCAGTCCCACCGATTGTTTGGAATGGAGGGTCTATATATGTATTCGTTACATACGGATCGGCATCTTTACCTACTTCGGCCCATGATGCTCTTACCTTTCCATAGGACAGGATATCATTCTTTGGCATCACTTCTGTGAAAAGGAAACTACCGCTAACAGAAGGGTAGAAGTAGGATCTGTTATCAATAGGAAGTGTTGATGTCCAGTCGTTACGTCCTGTAACAGTGGCATAAAGCATGTTTTTGTATCCTGCTCTGAGTTCTCCGTATGCTCCAACCAGTCTCTTTCTGCTGTTTCCCTGAGCTATGCGGCGGTCTTCATTCGCAGTATTATTTATATTGTAAAAGTTTTCAGTAACAAAGTTCCATGCTCTGTATCTGTTGGTTTTTACTTTGGTATCTTCAACGGAATGTCCCAGTAATAGATTGAAATCAAGATCCCCGAATTTCTTTGTGAAATTCATCATGAAGTTTGATGATAAATATTCATAAGTTCTGTCGTTTTCAGATAACATCCCTTTCTGATATATCAGGTCTACACCGCCATTTGCGCCGATTATCCTTTTTGTATTAGTCGTATAGCGGTCTGTACCTGCTATATATGCAATGTTAAACCATTCGGCAATATTCAATTTTGCGTTTATAGTTCCTGTAAAACGGGTCGTTTTTTCCGTAATAGGATTTCTGTTTACAATCCAGTATGGATTATCTACGTCTGCAGCAGGAAGCTGAAGCCCTTCAAACATACGGTATCTGGTGCCGTCTTCGTTGAGCCAGTGTTTCATGTCATCACTTCTTGCCCATCTGTAAACGGAAGATATAGCACCTGTTCCACCGGAGCCTGTCAGTCCTGTACTGGTCAGCGCCTTATCTGCCGATCCTATTGAATAGGCTACATTTGCTCCCGTAGTGAGTATACCATATTTTTGTTCCCCATTAAAACGGAATGTTGTTTTTTCAAATCCGGTTTCAGGAATAATACCCGTTTGGTCGTAACGGGAAGCGGAAAGAAAATAATTACTGTTTTTGCTACCTCCTGATATGCTTACATTATTGTCCCATGTACTTCCGTTTTGAAAGAAATCTTCCATGTTATTATAAACTTATTCTCCTTCTTTGAATGGAGCTCCCCATGAGTTCATTGTATAATCGTCCAAAGTTCCCGATTGATTATAATAGCCTCTTTTGTAACGGTCTTGCTGTTCCGGGTAACGATTCACCCATGAAGTACTGAACTTTGAATTTACATTCACTTTTACTTGTCCTTCCTGCCCTTTTTTCGTTGTGATTACGATAACTCCGGCTGCAGCACGCGAGCCGTACAGAGCGGATGCGGCAGGCCCTTTCAATACAGATATATTCTCAATATCTTCAGGGTTTATATCCATAATACGGTTGCTGTTAGTTGAATTGACACGTGTGGCACCATCAAAAGCACTGTTACCTCCGGCATCGGTAGTATTGTCATATATCATTCCGTCGACAACGAAGAGTGGTTGGTTATCGCGTTCGAGCGATGTTCCTCCGCGGATAATTATGCTTGCTCCAGCTCCGGCAGCACCACTACTTTGTGTAACATTCAATCCGGCTATTTTACCGCTAAGTGAATTAAGTATGTTTGTACTTTTGTTTTTCATTAGTTCATCAGCGTTGATATCCTGCACGGAGTATCCTAATGCCTTTCTCTCTTTCTTTATCCCCATCGCTGTTACAACAACTTCATCCATCATCTGGGCATCTTCTTCCATAGTAACATCAATCACACTGTTTTTTGCCGCAACAGAAAGGGGTTTAAATCCTATGTATGAAAAATTCAGTACCTGATTGTTGTCCCGTACTGTTATAGCATATTTGCCTGATCCATCAGTCATTGTCCCTGTGATTGTGCCCCTTATTGTGACGCTTACGCCTACCAGGGGTTCTCCATTTCTATCTATAACAGTTCCTGTTATAGTTTTTACCGTTTGTTGCAAATCTGTAGGATCTTCTGATTTTCCCGTGTTTGCCTGCACATTTATACTCCCTGCGGTAGATAATACTAATCCTGCAAAGAGGATACACAAAAGTTTCTTTATAAAACTTTTCCTGGCTTGTTTTAATGCGGTCATAGTAACATAGGTTTAATTTAAATAATAATTGAAAGCGCTTACTTAATAGGTCTGGCTAAATAGTGTTTTTTATAGCATAATTGCCTATAAAACAAGGTCCGTGATGTCAATATTATGCATCTTGCGGTATATCCGCCAATAGAATTATTAATGTTTAGATACTTAAATTAGTGTATTTTCACATTTAAAAATAAAGAAGATTTTTACTTCGCTGATGATTGTCTTGTCAATTGAAGTAATTTAGAACCAAGTACTTTCTCTGTTTTATGTTACAATTACTATAGGATATTGCACTAACAAATATAAATTAATATATTTAAATAAAGCAGGAATTATGAAAAAAGAATTCTTTAATTAACTATTATTAGATGTCTTATACAAAAATTAATTTATTTGTGCACGCTGGATTGAGTGATGGACCGCAGGGGAATGCGTATGGTTATCTTTTGTATACTCTTGCAATAGAAAATGGTGAATATTCCATGAAATAGAGAGACACGCCCTACTACAAGACGTGCCTCTCTATATATTATATAAGGGTGTATTTACCAGCCCGGATTCTGGGTTAAAGTATATTTCTTGTCTTTATAGATCGTTATTTGAGCGGCCGGTATGGAACGTAGATAATTCCTTTCAGACTTTATATCTCCTTTCACAAAAGATCTTAACGGAGAGCTGATACTGAAATAACTTATGTATCCCTTGGTTGGGGTCGCTACCGGATTTTCGGGGTCGAACAGTTTTACGGCTGCGGCTATTCCCGGATAATCCGCTTTGTCTATCCATGCGCCAAGTACTGTTTTATTAGGATTGTTTGAAGTACCTGTGTCCAAGTATTCGAATTTTGCCCATCTGTTGAGATCGTCGCTGAAAGGTAAAAGCAAACTATGCTTATTTACCTTTCTCATTAATCGAAAAAGACAATAGAACTCTCGGAATGAGAAGGGCTAAGACTAGTTATACCATAACGGTATTTTTTTAAATCTTTCTTATTTTTATATAGTAATACGATTTCGCTCAGGCCTGTCACGGCAATAATCGTTTCCGGGTTGTCTCTATTTACAGGCTTATTTCTTTTAAACTTATAGATAACAAAACGTTTGGCATTTTTACCTCGCTGCCATTTCAGTCTAATGTTGTGTTCGTCCTCTGTTTGTAATGAAACATTTAACGGATTTTCAGGTTCAATACGCTTAATCCTGTTATTTTCGGGCGAAATGCTTAATGATTTATACTCTTTCTTCACTAGACGCTTTTCTAAATTTACTTCCGGCTTATCAAATAAAGACTTTGCGCTAAAATAGATTTCACCCTTAATATTAGGGTCCGCCATATTTCTGTTTATCTGAAGAATAAGCTCTTTAGAGCTATGCCATTCTTTTTGTTTCGCTTTTTTAGATACCCTGTAAGGAGCAAGACCCGCATAAACATTAGCCCCATAATTATATTTTGACCACCAATCAGATAATATTGCATAATCGGCAATTGGATATCCTATATTAAAATAAAGTTGAGGAAGGACATAGTCAATCCATCCTTTTTCCTGCCACAATAGTATATCGGCATACAGACCATCATAGTTTGTCATGGCCTTTGTTTCTGATCCTCTCGGGTCCTCTGTCTTATTTCTCCAGATAGCGAAAGGTGAGATTCCAAATTCAACCCAGGGTTTTACCGACTTTATAGTTTCATTTATTTCTTTGATGATAAGATTGACGTTATTTCTCCGCCAGTCTTCTTTATTCCCGAAACCCCTTGGATATTTCACGAAGGTTAGGGAGTCGGGAAATTCTTGTCCCGATATTTTATATGGATAAAAATAGTCATCCATATGGATGGCATCGATATCATAATTGTTCACAATATCTTTCACTACTTTACACGTAAATTCACGAACTCCGTCTAATCCCGGATCGAAGTATTTTGCTTTGCCATAGTTTATCACCCAATCGGGATGTTTATTGATTATATGATCTTTAGCATATGTATTATAGGCAACCGTATCGTTATTTATACGATAGGGATTTAACCACACATGTATATTCAATCCCCGCTTATGGCATTCATCGATTGTAAACTGTAATGGGTCATATCCAGGATACCCTCCTTGCACTCCCGTCAACCAATGACTATAAGGTTCATAGCTGGATTTATAAAAAGCATCTGCTGTAGGTCTTATCTGAAAAATAATAGTATTCATATTATAATCTTTTACTTTATCAAGTAAAAAGATCATCTCTTGCTTCTGCTCTTCCGAAGAAAGTCCCTGTTTAGCAGGCCAGTCGATATTGTCAACGGTAGCAATCCACACGCCTCTTAATGCTCTTTTATTTGTTTGGGCATGTGCAATATAGGCCGAAAACATCAGTAGAATTAAAAATAAACCAAGTTTTTGCATATATCCAAAGTGAGTAAGTATATATTTTAAATTATAAAGATTGAAAAACACTTCCCCATTGAAGAGATGGGGAAGTGTTTTAATTATATATAGGGTTTTTATTGCCAACCCGGCGATTGAGTCAATGTATAACCCTGACCGGCATATAAGTCGATCTGATTCTTTCCCACAGGAGACAAATATACTCTATCTGTAAAATCATCTCGGTCTTTCACTCCTTCAGGCAAATAATATCCGACCATAGCAGCGGCATTGGTACCGTCAAATTTAACGATAGTCCCATCTTCTTTCATGACCTGTGTTATACCTTTTTTTGTTTCAGCAACTAACGAAGGTATCTCATTAGGAATGTCTACCCAAATGCCTTTCAAGATGTCTGGCTTAACAGAACCTTTCATATAATTTATTTTCTTCCAACGTTTGATATCTAATAAACGAGCAGGTTCCATATACAATTCCATACGGCGTTCACGACGGATTTCCCAAATTAATTGAGTGACATCAGCATCGCGTGCAGGGTCGTTAGGTAATGCACTTAGATTCATTGGAGCGGTTTTAACCACCCCTTTGTTAATGGCTTCCTGATCCAATGGCCTGTTGCGCAAAACATTTATGGATTTGTCTATGTCTGCCTGAGTAATCGCTGCCCCTCCTATTGTAGCCAATTCGGCTTTTGCTTCTATCCAGTTCAAAAGAATTTCTCCTAAACGAATAACCGGAGCATCATTTGTATTAGTATTACTATAATATTTGGCCGGTATCGGTGGTGTAAGCCTAGGTCCTTCCCGGTCTACAAATTTTACCGTAAAGAGCAAAGCTGCCGCTCTTTCATTTAATTGATCAAAAAATGAAGCTTCAAAGCGTGGATCACGTGTTTTTATCAGATTGGCAAGGTTAAATTTTTTCGCATCTGTTACCGTCGAATTTTGCCAGACATTTCCATCTTTGCAAATAAATGCCTTCACTACATCAAGGTTTGCCGACAAATCCTGAGCTTCATAACTACAGTTATAAGAAGCTATACAGTGTGTTACCGATTGGGAAGCATCATAATGCCTGTACATAATACATTCTTTGTTCCCTGCCAGATTGTCGGAACCAAAAAGTGTACGCAAATCCGTAGCTATTGAATAACCCTTACTTGAATTCATTACAATTTCGGAAGCTTCTACTGCGAACTCAAGGTATTTTTTAGCTCTCGTTTGATCACCATTGTGATACTTTTGCCAAGTGCCTTCAAACAACATCCATCTCGATATAAACGCAGCGGCTACATCTCTGTTTAAAGTTTGATTACCATCATTTTCGCGAAGATTTTGCAACACATATTTAAACTCATTATATACATTATCCATTACCTCGTTGCGAGGAGTCCGGTCTTTGTACATGATATCTTTATCTGCAGTAGTAAATTCTTGTTCGAAATAAGGCACATCGCCAAATACACTAACTAAACGACAATAGTCTAGCGCTTTGAAAAACCGTGCTACTGCAAGCCAATGGTTTGACGCTTCCTGCGAAAGAATGCCTTGCATTCGTGTTTCTATACGATTAATCATAAGATTTGATTTCCGTATCCATCCGAAATACCATGTAGGTCCGGCGTATTGGGAACGCCACGCGGGAGCACTCAGTACACCATTCGCATTCGATGTATTACTATTGCTACCCAATGTAGAGGGTACGCTGGTCTCGAATAAAGCCTGCACATTTTTTGAAACTACATCATCGCTGAAAACGTATCCTTTGAAGTGTGAATAATCCAAAGTCCAACTCGAATTGTATCCCACAAAGAATTGTGTGTAAAATTCATTTGCGAACAGACGCACATTACCCTCCTGTGTCCAATATGTTCCATCATCCGGACTATTCAGCTGCGGACGATCCAAGTAATCACTACAACTGGATATAAGAAATATATACAGTAAAGCAAATGTAAATGCTGCTTTCTTTGTCATGTTGATTATTTTCATAATTGTTTAATTTTAGAAAGTTAACTGAACACCAAACGATACATTCTTAAACATAGGCGCTCCAACACCAGTTCTTCCAGAATTGTAATTTGATGTATTATACATTGAATAACCATTAATCACTTCGGGATCAATAGGCAAACCTCTTAAGTGATCCCATGTGTGTATATTTTCCATCGACATATACACTCGTGCTTTGGTCAGATACGCTTTTCTAATTATGTTTGCAGGCAGACTATAACCAAAAGTCACGTTCTTGAGTCTTAAATAGGCCATATTCAATAAATAACGATCTTGCACGTGGGTATTATTAGAAGCCGTGGAACCTCCGGCTACAGCACCTATATTGTAAGGTCGCGGATAGAAAGCATTCGTTCTGTCTTCACGCCAAAAATCACCTGCAATCGCTTGGGACATAGCTCCATCTGATACATTATAGCCGGGTATGGCTAACGCTCCGTCTCCCCAGATATCACGTTTACCCACACCTTGGAAAAATAGTTGTACATCGAATCCTTTATAATCGGCTCCCACACGGAAGCCATAGTTATAACGAGGCGTTGTATTGCCTATCACAGCAAGGTCGCCCGGTTCATCGGCCGTATTGCTGCCATTCGTTATTTTCCCATCACCGTCCAAATCTTTGTATTTAACGTCACCGGGGCCGAATTTAAAATCAGCAGAATTTTGAACGAATGGCTGATATACAGGATTATCTCCTTTAAGTTTATTCATAGTTTTGCCATCCACTATAATAGTCTGAAAAGAACCGTCCGGATTATATTCAAAATCATCCGCCTGATATAAACGATCTGTTTTGTATCCCCAGATATCGCCATAGCGTTTCCCTTTCCAATATGAATCGGCAGCGGTACCTTTGATCGCGCTTTCATCATAATCGGTAATATAGGTTTCGGCGTCAGATAAAGTAAACATAGCATTTATGCTTAATCCGTTCGCAAATCTATGATTATAATCAAGGGTTATTTCCCAGCCTCTTGTTCTTAATTCTCCATAATTACCGACAGGAGCCGGAGCGCCAAATGTGTATGGTAATGTAAGACCCGGTGTAATCATATTTCGTGTATAACGCTGGTACCAATCAAAAGTGATATTAAGTCCATTAAAAACAACAACATCCACACCAAAATCCAGCGTTTCGAAATCTTGCCATGTGATATATCGGTCTACGGGTAACGGAGTTCCATAATAAGGGAATTTAGTAGTTCCATCAAGCCAGGTAGAAGTACTATATGCTAAGGTCGGCATATACAAACCAGATGATACCGATTGGTCACCAATGACTCCCCATGATCCTCTGAACTTCAAAGAATTTAATGTCGGTTTCGCCCATTCCATAAATGCCTCTTCATTGGCACGCCAACCTGCAGAAAAAGACGGAAACCAACGCCATTTCAGATCGGTAGGGAATTTAGAAGTTCCATCATAACGTAAATTGCCTTCTAAAAGGTATTTTTGTTGGAATGCGTAATTAACACGGCCAAAAAAACCGGCTTGTGACTCCCAATAGGTCTTACCTCCGGATGTTTGTGTACCGGTAGCCATATCAAACTGAGGATTAGTAATATCCAGTAATTCTGTTTTTTGTGCCCAATGGCTCTTTGTCTTCGATTTTACGGCATTCAAGCCCGCCATAAACTTAAACTGGTGAAAATCTGCCAAATTCAAATTATAAGTACTGTATAAATTAAAAGTATGTTGCTGTTTATTTTCCGATTCACGATAGATATGATCCGGATTAGCCCCTTTTGAAGTATAAGTACTTACAGGTAATTGATAAGCTTGCATAGCTCCGGTAGTTCCGGCAGGAACAATATCACCGTTTTCATTCACATAGATCTGATTGCCGTTTTCATCCGTTCTAGGTATCGCAGCCGACCAAGAATCTGCTGCAGTATAGCGTGTCCCCGGTCTATCCTGCAAATATTCGTTGTTGGCAAATGTATAATCAAATTCCAAATTCCAATCTTTAGTAAAATTAAGAGTGGCGCCAAGATTTACATTCAGATAATTTGTCTGCTGAGATGCTGTATTTGCCTGAGCTGCTTCGGATGCGGGGCTTCTAACAAGATTGCCATTTTCTGTGCCGAATGGTTGTAACGGCCCCCATCTGTATAGATATAACCAAGGGTCAGCAGTTGTAGAATTAGTTATATAAGGATAATATTTGGTTCGCTGAGAGAATAAAAATCCACTTCTTATGGTAATGTATTTATTAATCTCAGAACTTATTTTTGCAGTAGCATTATAACGTTGGAATTCATCTTTTTTAGCTGTTTTCATTAAACCCTTCTGATCAAAATAGCCCAACCCTATATTATAATTTACTTTACCCGACATTCCATTAACCGACAGGTTATGAGTTTGTGTTGGTGTCCATTCTTCAATCATATAATCATAAGGATTATACATACGCACTCCCATTTTATTAGCTCCATTAACATACCAGTCTCTGCCATATAATATTGGGTCGTTTGAATCTACACTGTTTCCATATTTTGCAATCCATGCCTTTGACTTTTCATAACTCGTCCGGTCCAGCTTCCAAAAGGCACCCGTCATGTTAGTACCGACCCTTTCGATCGCCAACATGGCGTACTCAAGACCATCCAATGTAGCCATATCAATATCTTTAGCCACTTTTGACCACGAAAAATTGTTTGAATACTGAACGGTTATTTTATCAGTTTTAGCACCTTTTTTTGTTGTAATTAAAATCACCCCAAGAGCTGCTTTTGCACCATAAATAGATGAAGCAGCCGCGTCTTTCAAAACACTTATGGATTCGATATCGTCCGGATTTACTAAAGTAATACTCGGAATTTCCACATTGTCCAACAATATCAAAGGACTGTTACTTGCAGTACTATTGATAGAAGCTATCTGACCACGTATCCTGAATATAGGGTCAGAACCAACTTCCCCACTTGGTATCACAATCGACAATCCGGGAACCGATCCTTGCAAACTGCGACCTACATCTGCTATAGGACGGCTATCCAATGTTTTACCTACATCGACAGAGGCCACAGCCCCGGTCAGGTTTTCTTTTCTTTGGGTGCCATAACCAACAACGACAATCTCGTCCATTATTTGAGAATCCTCTTCCATAATTACGTCGATTTCGGTTTGATTGGCAAGCATAGATATAGGTTTAAATCCTATATAAGAGAAATTGATAGTTTGGTTAGCTGCTGCATTGATCGAATATTTTCCATCGATATCTGTTATTGTGCCAGTGGTTGTACCTTTGATAGTAACACTTACTCCTATTAAAGGGTTTCCGGTACGGTCTTTTACTGTTCCTTTTACAGTCCTCACTGCTTGCAGTAAGTCTGAGGGCTCATTTGACTTGCCGGGGCTTGCTTGCACATTCATACTCCCCGCGGTGGATAGTATTAATCCTGCAAAGAGGATACATAAAAGTTTTTTTATAAAACTTTTTTTTGCTTGTTTTAATGCGGTCATAGTAACATAGGTTTAATTTAAGTAATAATTGAAAGAGATTTGCTGGATTATAGTGATCTAAATAGTGTTTTTTATAGCATAATAGCCAATAAAACAAGGTTCGTGATGCCGATCTAATATGTTGTTGCGGTGTATCCGCAGAGGAGAATTATTAATGTTTAGATACTTAAATTAATATAAATTCACATATTGAAATAGAGAGTGTTTTTACTTCAACGGTCTATGTTTTGTTTATGAAGTAATTCAGAACTAGTACTTTCTTAATTTTTATCTTAGCACTACTAAATAATATTATGCTAACAAATATAAATTAATATATTTGAATAAATAGGAGAAAAATAGAAAAGGTATTCTGTTTTAACTTTTATTAATTGTCATATACATAAATTAGAATTTTAGATTGCTTCGGTGATATTGAATTAATCCTTCAACAGGATTTTCTGTAATGCTGTCAATAACTATACCCAGATCGGTCGAGACCTGCTTCAGCATACTTGAATATTTTTTTGCAACAGATCCGCAGAAACGTACCGGGTAATTCTGGCAATCATACTGCAAGACATTTCTTTCGAAGAACGCCCTGAAACTGTTATAAACTAAATCGTAGACATAAGGATGTCCGAGATTTTCGGAAAGGTAGAAGGAGAGGACAGCCAAAAGCCTGTTTGGGAAAGGTTTACTATAGACATAATCCAGAATCTGTTCCGGGTCGATCCCGTATTTTTTGTAGAAGGGGGTAACTAATTCATCCGGAGCCAATCCTTTCAGGCAATCTGAAAGAAATGCTTTTCCGAGAAAAGCCCCGCTGCCTTCATCACCGAGTATAAAACCCAGAGGACGGACGTTTTTAGTAATTTCTTCCCCATCATAGAAACAGGAGTTTGAACCCGTTCCTAAAATGCAAGCTATTCCTGCCTGCTTATTGAACAGTGAACGTGCGGCACCTAACAGGTCACTTTCTACAAATGCGGGGGTACGGAACTGGGACTCGAGTGATGCCTTCACTACACTTTTTTTCTCAACAGATGAGCATCCGGCTCCATAGAAGTATATGGATTGGATTTTTGTTTTGAAAAATATTTCGGGTAACTGTAATCTGATAGTATGGCTGATTTCTTTTCTCGATTCGAAATATGGGTTTATCCCGTCAGTGAAGGAGTGTTCGGAAACAGTTGTTTTGCTAACTAAACACCATTCGGTTTTAGTGGATCCGCTTTCAGCCAAAAGTATCATTGTCGTATAGTGTTTATATAAAAAATAGAACTCTGTATTTTGAAATCAATAATAGAAATCTTCTTATATGCAAATATATAAATAATATAAGGAAATCGAATAGCCGGGATATGGTAATATAATATGTATATTTTAAAGAAACTTTATCTATATGGAGAAGTTATGGCTTAGTGTTCTTTGATATGTTTGATAAAATTATCCGGGCAGAAAGAAAAGTAGCAGAGACAAAATATAAAATCAGTAATTGAAAAACTGAAAAATGTGTCAACTTTGTCAAGTTTTAGAGAACAGATCCGACTAAAGAATTCTTTACTCTTTAGTCGGATCTGTTACTTTTGTTACATTTTAGAATAAATATGATAAATATAAGATTCATATAAGAAGAACTGTTTACAGTTCTTCTTTATACATCTTATTGAATTTCGGTTTGATAAACAGGCGTAAAGACACATCGTAGTTGAGGTAACTCCATATCCAGTCTATGAAAACAGATACTTTATTTCTCATACCTACAATTGACAGTATATGTACCCACAGCCAGAGCCACCAGGCAAACCATCCTCCAAACCGGAATTTGCCTAAATCCGCAACGGCTGCATTGCGACCGATGGTAGCCAATGAGCCTTTATCTATATAAGTGAATTTTTCCCAATTATTGCTGTCAGTTGTACTGTTGAGGTTTTTCGCGAGGCGTTTTGCCATCTGCAACGCCACCTGTGCTACCTGCGGATGTCCTTTGGGGCTTTTTTCCGATATAAGAAGGGATGTGTCACCTATAGCAAATATATTATCATAGCCTTGTACCTGATTGTATTCGTTAACGGCAAGCCGGCCGCGATTATATGCTGTTTCGGCCAGCCCTTTCAGGCTATTTGGTTTTACTCCTGCAACCCAGAGTACATTGCGTGTGCGGATATTAGTCCCGTCACTGAGTTCTACAAATGGCCTGTCATATGATTTTACAGATATATTCTGATGGATGATTACACCCCGGTTTTTCAGAGTGTCGGCAGCTTTTTCTGATGCCTGCTCCGACATAGCAAAGAGTAATCGGGGGGAGGCGTCTACAAGATGAATTTCCATCTTTGTGAAATCTATTTCGGGATAATCCTTAGGCAGGATAGATTTCTTCATGTCAGCCAATGCCCCAGCCAGCTCCACGCCGGTAGCGCCTCCTCCGACAATGGTAAATGACAGGATTTCTTTCAGTTCTTCATCGTTATCGGTACTAAGGGCCTCTTCGAAACTAAGCAATATTCTGTTTCTGAGTAGCAAGGATTCTGAAACCGATTTCAGGGCAAAAGTGCTTTCTCTGAGACTGTCATTTCCGAAGTAATTGGTATCGCAGCCTGTCGATATAACCAGATAGTCGTATGTAATATCACCTATATTTGTTTGTACTACTTTGTTTTCCGGATCGACATTCTGAGCTTCACACATACGGAAGTGGAAGTTCTTATTCTTCTGGAAATTCTTACGGTGAGGGTAGGAGATAGAACTGGGTTCCAGTCCTCCGGTGGCTACCTGGTAAAACAGAGGTTGGAACTGATAGTAATTATTCTTGTCGATCAATATGACCTGATACTGTTTTTTGTCTATCTTTTTGGCTAGTTCCAGACCTGCAAATCCACCGCCGATGATGACCAGCCTCTTTTTTGTCCCTGTGTCGGGTATGTTTGCTATATTGTTCATACAATGCTAGTTTATGGTTTTATTAAATAAAAAACCACTATCACGATAGGAGCACTCAGGCTCCTGTCAGTGTCAGTGGTAATAGTTTAAGATGTATATATATCTTTATCCTTTGGCTTTTGCAGCCTTTCTTGCTCCTAACTTAGCTTTTATGACCTCGTATATTGCCGGTAGAATGGATACTATCACAATAAGAATAACTACTTTGTCGAGATTCTTTTCAACCCATTCTAAACGTCCGATGAGGGCACCCAGGGTGCAGAAAATAACAACCCATGCTATACCTCCTATAACATTGTAGGAGAAGAAATGTTTATAACTCATTCTGCCCATACCTGCAACAAAAGGCGCAAATGTGCGCACTATCGGTACGAAACGGGCTAGTATAATGGTTTTACCTCCATGCTTTGCGTAAAACTGGTTTGTTTTTTCCAAATACTCCTGTTTGAATATTTTGGATTTCGGGTTGCTGAAAAGTTTTTGCCCGAAGAAACGTCCTATGGTATAATTAACTGCATCGCCGATGATTGCAGCAACTATAAGTATGGCAATGAGAAAATAGATATGGAGAGGATTGTCGGGGCGTACAGCTATCGCTCCTGCCAGAAATAATAAAGAATCACCCGGAAGAAAAGGAGTGACAACCAATCCTGTTTCACAAAAAATAATCAAAAACAATATGGCATAAACCCATACTCCATAGTCGGTTACCAGCATATCAAGCGTGCCGCCGGTGTCTCTTAGCAGATTGAGGAAGAAGTTCCATACTTCATGTAAAAATTCCATTTTCTAAGTTTGAGTTATATTTGAGATAATGAAAATGATGGAACAGACATCCCATCATTTCCTGTTTTATTTTACTAATAATCCGGCAGCTACGGTATCACGCTTTTCCTCACCGGCTAGTTGTTCTACCAGATTCAGGGCAAAGTCAATTGTAAGTCCGGGACCGCGGCCTGTTGTAATGTTTCCGTCTACGACAACAGATTTATCTGTTTGCAGGGTAGCACCTTTCAGGTATTGTTCGAAGCCGGGATAACAGGTTGCTTTTTTGCCATCCAGTAATCCCAAGCCGCCTAATACCATCGGCGAAGCGCATATTGCAGCTACCTTTTCGCCCTTATTGGCAAAAGCCAACAGCTCTTTTTTCATATTCTCATGCTCATTAAACCTGGTTGTTCCACCCGGTAATATCAGCAGCTCTGCTTCGGAAAAATCTACCTGGTCGAACATTAAGTCGGCTGTAACCAATATCTGATGACTACTCATCACCTGTTTACTGTCGGTCAGAGATACCGATTTCACATTCAATTCAGCCCGGCGCAGGATATCGATTGTAGCAATCGCTTCAATATCTTCAAATCCGGTTGTGAGAAATATAAATATAGTCTTCATACCAATTTAATTTAGATTAAACTTATATGTGATTGTTCCTTTTTGATTAATGACGGAAGATACCGCGTTGAACTTCGTTCTCTTCGCCGCTCTTAATGCTTCATTGTGCAGATTGGTATTCGGGGTATTGGTTCCTTTCCCTATTGTCGCTTCTACGACATCACCTTTAGCATTAACAAGTATATCGACAACTACTGTGCCGTAGTCGTCAACCGAATAGTTGGGTTTAACAAGACCACCGCTACCAAGACTGCGTCCTCCGAGATCGAAAGAGCCCCAGCCTCCTACACCGGATGTTTTACCATAGCTGGCATTCCCTGTCGGTATGCCTTGTGTGCCTTCACCCGTTCCTTCACCACGGCTGCCACTGCCTGTTCCATTTCCAAACAGACCTGCCATTTGGTTGTTTATCTGGCCTTTTTTAGCTGCTTCTTGTTGGGCGACACGTTCGGCTTCGGCTTTTTTATGTTGTTCGGCCGCCTCTTGTTGTTTTTTCTCTTCGGCTTTCCGTTTGGCCTCTTTTATAGCTACCGTTTCTTCAAAGTCCTGAGTGACGGCTGTTTTTTCCGTATTGGTTACAGCCGGTTTTGTTTTGACAGTGGTATTCTCTACCATCGGAATAGGATCTTCCACTACATTCGGAGAGGTTGCTTCTGCTGCACCCTGATTCCCATTTCCTCTGCCAAAAGGTTCATCATCACCGCCTGCGTTGGCTACATTACCAAACATAACGGGCACTCCACCCAATTCGTCGGAATGACGTATGACCGGCGATGGTTTCAAATAGTAAAACAACAGGAACAGGATGATCAACAGATGAAAACCTGCCGTTCCTATTATACTTATCATTTTATCTTTTTGTGCCTCCATATCTTAATCCAATAATTCGGGAGTTTCTTTTAAACAGTTTTTATAAGACTTTATAGTTTTTTCCAATCCCAGATATAGAGCATCACTGATAAGCGCATGCCCTATAGATACTTCGTCGAGCCAGGGTATGTTCTTATATAGAAAATACAGGTTTTCCAGGCTCAGATCGTGTCCGGCATTTACGCCAAGGCCTAATTTTTTTGCATATTTAGCAGCTTCTATAAAAGGGGCAATTGCAGCCTCTTTATCTTTACTATAATCACTTGCATATGGCTCTGTGTATAACTCTATACGGTCTGTACCTGTTTTAGCAGCAAATTCTATGATCTTCAGATCCGTTCCGGTGAAAATGGAAGTCCGTACACCAACAGCCTTGAATTCATCAATCAACTCGGACAGTAATTGCTGATTTTCTATGGTATCCCATCCTGCATTCGATGTTATGGCATCTGGTTTGTCGGGAACAAGTGTTACTTGTGTGGGTCTGATCGTTGTAATCAGGTCTACGAACTTTTGAGAGGGATAGCCTTCTATGTTCAACTCGGTTTTGATTTTGGCTTTCAGGTCATACACATCTTTAAATCGGATGTGTCTTTCATCCGGACGAGGGTGTACGGTAATTCCTTGTGCTCCGAATATTTCACAATCGAGGGCTACTTTCACTACATCAGGAATATTTCCCCCACGCGCATTACGTAAAGTCGCTATTTTATTTATATTTACACTAAGCTTGGTCATAAAAACTATTAAGGTCACAGACCTGTTTATTATTTATTAAGTAAAACAATGATAGTAAGTTATAATTTTAGATTATATCATTAAATACTTTCTTTTACTTAAAATACGATCTCTCAAATATCAAATACTAAAATCTATCATTATTAAGTTAAAACTTTTTAGCAACTTTGCACAATGATATATCATACAAATGTAATACGAATTGGTGAAATAGTGCGTATCAGTTCCATTTTATTAACAGCTTGACTGTTTATTTGTTTGGCATAGAAGTAAGCCAAAGAAAGTATTTAATGCAACCTTGTTTAATCATAATCGGCTACTGCTGTTGCAGATATAAAAGTAATAAATAGGTCTTTGACCTCAAAATTATAAGATAATGAAGATTGCCATATTCGGAAGCAAGCATCAAAAGAAAGAGCAGATAGAAAAACTGTTCAAAATTCTATTGGACAATAAGACTGAAATATATCTTCAGGAGAAATTTTACAATTATCTTAAAGACGTACTCTATCTACAATACGATATTGCAGGTACCATCGCAAATGATGAGTTCAGTGCCGATCTGGTAATCAGTATCGGTGGTGACGGCACATTTCTCCGTACAGCCTCTATTATTGGAAAGAAAAATATTCCGATATTAGGTATTAATGCTGGACGGCTGGGATTCCTTGCCGATGTGGGAGAAAAAGATCTCGAAGCTACATTTGCCGACGTCTTCTCCGGGAATTACCGGATAGAGCATCGCAGCCAGTTGCAATTGTCTACCGAACACAGGGATTATCTTGGCTTCAACTATGCATTGAATGAAATCGCGATATTGAAGCAGGATACGGCATCCATGATTACTGTGCACGCCCATATTAACGATGAATACCTGACATCATACGAAGCGGATGGGTTGATTGTCGCGACACCGACCGGCTCCACAGCTTATTCATTGAGTGTAGGTGGTCCGGTAATGACTCCGACAGCAGCTAATATTGTGATAGCTGCCGTTGCTCCTCACAGTCTTAGTAACAGGCCATTGGTGGTGACAGACGATTGTGTACTTACGCTGGAGGTTGAAAGCCGTAACCAGAATTTCCTTATCTCACTGGATGGACGTTCCAATATATTTACCACGGGAACCAAACTGATAATAAAGAAAGCCGATTTTACTCTGAGGGTTATAAAGCGCAAAGAGAATACTTTTTATAACACATTGCGTAATAAACTCATGTGGGGTGTTGATCCGCGACAAAGCTAGGACTTATTATATATCCCTATAAAGATCTACCCTTATATACATTCGAATCGGCTTCCTGATACAATTCTCCCCTGAAGTTTATTGTATTGCTGTTGAAATTAGGATTTACGGTTGCATTACATTGGTTAGTACCATTAGTCAGCTGTAACGTAACAGTCGCCGATACGGCTACTCCCTGTACTGTCATGCTAAAGGTTACATTTCCTTTCTTGTCTGTTTGCATTTTTATGTTCGACGCTCTACCGTCCACAGTTATACCGCCTATTCCGTTAGGGCCGGCATAAGGGGAATTGAATGCCATCTGGATCGTTGCCTTATCTCCATGCATGGAGATAAAATTCGTATTGGCTGTTACATAAACAAAGCGTCCGTATTTAAAATCGATACGCTCGGCTTCCAATACGAATTCCCTGTCGTTGAGCGCCTGCACTGCCTTTTCATACCACATTCTCTGTTCCGCTTCTTCGGCCGCAGCTTTGAGCGGGTCCTGCTGGGTTTTGCATCCTGCAAAGGTTAGCATAATTGATGATAATAGAAATACAATTGCTTTCATAATCTTTCCTGTTTTTAGAATATAACAAAACCTCCAAACAAATGGTTTACTTTTTTAGCAGAGTTTTATATCTGGAATCAAAGTGTTGGTCCTCAATTTTATATAAATAAGGTTTCGTGAATAATTTCTCCCACGGTAGGATGAGGGAATACAATTTTACGAAACTCTTCAACTGTAAATTCTTTCTCTATGGCTATGCCTGCGATAACAATCAGTTCCGAAGCCGGATTACCCAGCATATGGCAACCTATGATCTTTTCGTTTTCACCGATTATTAATTTGCACATTCCATTAACCAACTCGTTCTCTGCCACAAATCGTCCTGAGTATGCCATCGGTAATTTCAGCACAGTATGTTTTATACCTTTTACAGTAAGTTCTTCTTCGGTTTGTCCTGCTCCGGCTATTTCGGGATTGGTATATACTACTCCGGGAATCGCTTTGTAACTCATTCTGTCCGCTTTGCCGAGAATATGGTTTACGGCCACTTCCCCTTCACGCACAGCAGTATGGGCAAGTAGTGAATGACCTGTAATATCTCCGCAGGCATATACGCGGGGATGCGATGTCTTCATAAATTCGTCCACTTTTATTCCGTTGCGGTACATCTCGATATTTAGCTTGTCAATGTTCAGGTTTGCTGTAACCGGACGCCTGCCTGTGCTTAACAGTATTTGTGCTGCTTCGACAGATGATTGCTCCCCGTCTTTTTCAATAATTACCTCACCGCCTCTTATTTCCACGACTTTTGTACCGAGGTAGAAATCAATGCCTCTTTTTGAGTACTCGGTACGGAGCATGGCGGACAATTCCTTATCCATAGCGCCGAGTATTTCGGGCAGCATTTCTATGACGCTGACTTTTACACCGAGGCTGTTAAAGAATGAGGCAAATTCCACACCGATAACTCCTCCGCCTATGATTGCCAGCGATTGGGGCACATCTTTGTTGTCCAGCGCTTCTTTCGATGTCCAGTAACCACTGGTATCCAATCCCTTGATGGGGGGCACTATTGTCCCGGAGCCTGTGCAGAGCAGGACATATTTTGCTGTGTATGTTTCGTCATCATTGCCCAGTAGTATGTTCCGGCTGTTATCTTCTCCGATAAGATGCACTTCCGCACCGATAATTTCCACTTCGTGAGCAGCCATTTTCTGTTTAATACCTGCTACCAGTTTACGAACGGTCTTTTGTTTGCGGGCGATTATTTTACTTAAATCAAAGTCCGGCTGCCCTTCGACTGACACACCATACTTTGCCGAATTTTTTATACTGTCTAATGTCTTAGCAGAATATAGCAGTGTCTTGGTCGGGATACATCCTTCGTTCAGGCAAACACCGCCTAATGCATTTTTCTCAAATAGAATAGTTTTTAAACCGTTTGCAGCAGCTCTTTCAGCGGCAGTATATCCGGCAGGGCCTCCACCGATAATGGCAATGTCGTACAGCATAGTAATTTAGGTAGTTAAAGGTTTATTATTATCTTTCTTTTATTTACGGATAGCGAATGTCATAGAGTACAGGTCTGTAATATATAAATCTGTTTGATGGCAGAAATCTTTCAGATCTTTTGAATCATATCCATTGGTTCTCCATTTATCAAGTAGTGTGTCAGCATTATTTAGTATTTTGTTTTCATGAGATTGAATCTTTTGCATAATACCATTTCCATTTGCCGAAATTAGTGCTGTAAGATTTATATAGTCTGTACCCTCTCCGCGCGTGATGGGAAAAAGCTGTTTTTTCAGTTGGAGCGACCAGTCGCAAAGTTTTGCATTGCCTGTTTCGTCAGCCAGAAGTACGGAAGGACAGATGTTCTCTTCATTCAGCCATACCGGTATTGCAACAGCTGTAAGCGGTGAACCCAGTATCGTCCACATAGTGGTTAGGGAGGGGGATTCTTTTTCCTTTACACCCTGTACAACCATGACAGATGATGTACTATAGCGGGGGATGAAATCCCTGAAGGGTACGAACATCCGTTTGGCGGTATTCTCCGGTATCAGGTCATATAGATTTACCCCTGTCAATCCGTGTGTAAGATGGCGGGATACATCTTGCAATAAAAATCTGTATGAGAGAGAATTTGATAACGATGCCTGATAAAACAGAGGTTCGGCAGCCTGATAGCGGCTTATGCCCTTATCGCGTTCCCTATCGCCGGAAAAAGAATAGTTTGTGCGGACAATATACCCCAGAGGGGCGGTATTGGTATCGTTGGCGTCGAACTTTTTATATGTATAATCTCCTGTTTCATAATAGGCTGCGCCACCCTGCGCGTCTATCACTCCGAAGTTGGCGCTTACATACATCGGCTTCGGCAATGAATCGAGCAGGCGTTCAAAGTCGGCCAGAGTGGCACAGCGTTGCAATGCCAGTTTCATAACCACGCCTTCGAGCTCGTCTCTACCGGCTTCATCGGGGTTGAGGTTGTAAGAAGCCGAATTCATTATGGCGAATCCGGTGGAGTTATAGCCTCCCCATACTTCTTTGCCTGCCTTATCCGAACTGTTTACAATGCCTGCATAACTGTATTTACCATCGGAGAAGTACATCAGTTTATTTTGCAGGCTGCCTGTATCCCTGTGCTTGTAGAGCAACGGACGGCCATCGGCCGTGCATTTACCCGAAATAATGGCAGTAGTACAGGCCAGTGCAGGAAAAGATATAATGAAAGATAAGGTGAATATAAACAGTGTCCGCTTCATAATCTCAAATTTTATCCTTTAAAGATAGGCTTTATTTTATGCTTATTAATTATGTATTGTTAAAAAGTAACAAAGGTAACAGAAATATCAGTTAACAGTTATCAGTCATCAGTCAACGACTCTTAAGATGTAAAACCTTTGCGTCTCTGCGTCTTTGCGTGAAACAAAACAGGGCGCCAGCCAACTTGTAACTCTTAAAAAAGGTAACTTTTCAGTTAACAGTCAACAGTCAGCAGTTAACAACTTATATCC
>X355_Hoffmanns_Two_toed_Sloth__coassemble_1988_pt1 | contig 27580 bp, 15 predicted proteins | sample X355_Hoffmanns_Two_toed_Sloth__metabat2_low_PE_021 | metagenome-assembled genome bin X355_Hoffmanns_Two_toed_Sloth | reverse complement strand
GAAAGTTATATGAGATACGAGTAGACAAGACACGAGATACAAGTTGTTAACTGATGACTGTTAACTGTTAACTGAAAAAAGTGTTACCTTTTTTACTTTTATATAGTGTTCTTTGTGTAAAACATTGTGCTCCTTGTGGTAAAGAGTTTTAACCATCAAGTACACAAAGGGAATCACAAAGGGTACAAAGGCTAAAAAAACTGTTACGTTTGTTACCTTTTAACAGTTACGGGTTACAAGATACTTTATTTTGTTTCACGCAAAGATGCAGAGACGCAAAGTTTTTATATCTTACGAGTCGTTGACTGATAACTGTTCACTGATATATGTGTAACCTTTGTTACTTTTTGACAAGTAATGAGTTTTAAGTAGTAAGTAAAGAGGTACGAGTAGACGAGGTACGAGATACAAATTGTTAACTGATAACTATTGACTGATGCCTGAAAAAGTGTAACCTTTGTTACCTTTTAAGTGGATAAAATCGCCTCGAAAAGTAGTTATTTATATTGATTTTCATCTTTTTATCTTGGATAATAGTAACCATGGGCATGAAAACCGGATGAAGAATAGATATTTTTTAACATGTTAGCTTATTTAGCATACTAAAAATGATAATTTCCTCAAAACATTTCACTAATTTTGGAAATGTCGCCTCAAAATGAGGCTATTTTGGTAAAAGGTATAATAATATTAACCATGTAAAACATTTTTAGCCATGAGAACTTACCAAACACAAGAAATCAAGAACATAGCTATTCTTGGTAGTTCGGGAGCGGGCAAAACCACTCTCGCCGAAGCCATGCTCTACGAAGCGGGTGTCATAAAACGCAGAGGAAGTGTTAAGGACGGAAATACTGTCTCGGACTATTTCCCCGTGGAAAAAGAATACGGATATTCCGTTTTTTCCAGCATTTTCTCTGTGGAATGGATGAATAGAAAACTTAACTTTATTGATTGTCCGGGATCAGATGATTTTGTCGGAAATGTCGTTACCTCGTTAAATGTGACAGATACAGCACTGATGGTGCTGAATGCCCAGTATGGTATGGAAGTAGGTACCATAAATCAATTGAGATATACTCAAAAATTAAAAAAGCCAGTGATTTTTATTGTCAACCAATTAGACCATGTAAAGGCTGATTTTGACAATGTGGTTTCTCAGCTTAAAGCCGATTATGGTGAAAAGGCAGTGTTGATACAATATCCGATCAATTGCGGAGAGGGTTTTAATGCTGTTGTCGATGTCTTGAAATTTAAAATGTTCCGATGGAAACCCGAAGGTGGTGTTCCTGAGGTTCTCGATATACCTGCCGAAGAATTGGAAAAGGCAACCGAATTGCAGCAAAAACTGATAGAGGCAGCTGCCGAAAACGAAGAGTCCCTGATGGAGAAATTCTTTGAGCAAGGGACACTGACTGAGGACGAGATGCGTATGGGTATCCGTTGGGGGTTGGTAAACAGGGATTTGTTCCCGGTCTTCTGCGTATCTGCCGAAAAAGATATGTGTGTGCGCCGTACAATGGAATTCCTTGGCAATGTGGTTCCTTACGTTCGCGACCAGCCTGCGCCTGTGAATACCGAAGGGGTGGAAGTGAAGCCGGATTCGGACGCGCCGACCAGCCTGTTCTTTTTTAAGACAATGGTTGAGCCGCATATAGGAGAAGTTTCTTACTTCAAGGTAATGAGTGGTAAAGTGCATGAAGGGGACGACCTGATAAATGCCGACAGAGGTTCGAAAGAACGTATCGGTCAGATTTTCTGCCCTGCCGGACAACAACGCACAAAAATAGAGGAGTTGGTAGCTGGAGATATCGGAGCAGCTGTGAAGCTCAAAGATGTACGTACCGGAAATACTTTAAATGCAAAAGGTACTGATAATAAATTTAATTTCATAAAATATCCGGACCCTAAATATCGCCGTGCTATAAAGGCTGAGAATGAGAAGGATACGGAGAAGATGAACGAGGTGTTGCTGCGTATGCATGAGGAAGACCCTACATGGATGATTGAAAATTCGAAGGAACTGAAACAGCTTATCGTATCCGGACAAGGGGAGTTTCACCTGAAAACATTGAAATGGAGAATAGAGAATAACGATAAGATAGGCATTGTTTATTCCGAACCTAAGATTCCGTATCGTGAGACCATAACAAAGTCTGCACGAGCGGATTACCGCCACAAGAAGCAGTCGGGTGGTGCCGGGCAGTTCGGAGAGGTACATTTGATAGTAGAACCATATGTGGACGGTATGCCATTGCCGGAAACGTATAAGTTTAACGGCCAGGAATTTAAGGTGCAGTCACGGGATGTGCAGACTTACGATCTCGATTGGGGTGGCAAGCTTGTCTTTGTCAGCAGTATTGTCGGAGGTGCTATCGATGCACGCTTCCTGCCGGCTATATTGAAAGGGGTGATGTCGCGTTTGGAACAGGGACCTCTTACCGGCTCATATGCACGTGATGTTCGAGTGGTTGTTTATGATGGAAAGATGCATCCGGTAGACTCCAATGAAATCTCATTTATGCTTGCGGGACGTAATGCGTTTAGCGAAGCATTTAAGAACGCGGGGCCAAAAATCCTTGAACCTATTTATGATGTGACAGTATCCGTTCCATCGGATAGGATGGGGGATGTGATGGGAGACCTCCAGAACCGCCGCGCCATGATTATGGGAATGGAAAGCGACAGGGGTATAGAGATTCTGAATGCCAAGGTACCATTGAAAGAAATGGCTAACTATTCTATCTCGCTTAGTTCGCTGACCGGAGGTCGTGCTTCGTTTACAATGAAGTTTGCAAGTTATGAACTTGTGCCGTCCGATGTTCAGGACAAGCTATTGAAAGAGTACGAAGCAAGTCAGAAAGAGGAAGATTGATACATCGTCTATATAAAAAGAAGAAGAGCACCAAACTATTGCTGCTCTTCTTTATTTAATATCAAATGTTAAAATGCTATCTTTGCAGATATTTAATTGATATAGGATATGAAATACTTTATACTAATAGCCGTTATAGCCGTACTTGGTTTTTATTCTTGTAGTAATAGCAAACCATTGCAGAATAATGCATCTGCACAGGAAACGGAAGTTGAGGAGAGAACGGCTGTGGAATTGCCGGAGGTACCGGAAGAACTTACCGCGCCTGTGGACAGAGCCAATTTTTTGATTACCCATTACTGGGATAATTTCGATTTTTCAGATACAACATATATTCATCTGCCTGACATAACCGAGCAGGCTCTTGCTAATTATGTACAGATTTTGCCTGTAGCAGATAAGAATATTGCCGAACAATCTATAGCCGCTTTATTGAAGAAGGCAGAGCATCAGAAAACACCGGAGATGTATTTTTTCTTCACAAATAACTTCGAGAAGTATCTGTATGATCCTAATTCCTTTATGCGTAATGAAGAGTACTATATTCCGGTAGCTAAATATGTACTGGCCGATTCCGTTACAGGCGATGTAGAGAAAGAGAAAGTCAGGTTCAAGCTGGAAATGATGGAAAAAAACAGGCCCGGGCAGATAGCCGCCGATATCACCTATACCCTGAGTTCAGGGAAAACAGGTACACTTCACAGATTAGATACAGGATATACCTTGTTGATGTTCTACAATCCCGATTGTCATACCTGTGCCGAAAATATAGCTTATTTGAAACAATCTCCCGTTATAAATAAGATACACGAGTCGGGTGGGCTTAAAGTATTGGCTTTTTATCCTGATGCAGATTTAAGTATCTGGCAAAATCATCTGAAGGATATTCCTGCATCGTGGGTAAACGGTTATGACAAGAATCAAACGGTATTGAACAAGAAAGTCTATGACCTGAAAGCAATTCCTACGCTTTATCTTTTAGACAAGGATAAGCGCATACTGCTAAAGGATGCTACTGCCCAGAAAATAGAATTTTATATAAGGGATCATAACCTAATGCTATTTTCCGATTAATGAAGCGGATAAGTATCAGGTTTTTTTAAGAAAAAATCATATCTTTGCATATATGGAAAAGGTAAAACGACTGATTACTCTGACGTTATTGATGCTTGCCAATATATTCTTATTGGCGCATTCTGTTTTACCTCATTCCCATCATGATGGTACTGTTTGTTTCTCTCTGGAGGAAATCGTTCACCAACATCATTGTTCCGAACATCATGACGATTTAGGAGACTGCTGTTGCGAGCATGACAAGCATCACCATCATTCATCTTCAGAAGACTGCGATCTGAAAGAAATTGTTCTTCGCCAGAATAATGATCTTCATGACGATATACTTCCCTGCGCTAATTGCTTGTCCTTATTGTTTACAATAAATCCACTGAGTGATCTTTATCTGGAAGCTCCCGAATTCGGACAGCGATTACAACAGAAACCGTATTTAGAAAACTATATTCCTCCTTTCGTAGGCTCTGTAAAAAGTCTGCGAGCTCCTCCCGTATCTTATTTTTTAGGTTAATACTTTATAGAAACTTTATCTATGTCATTGAGAAGAGGATGGTATTCCCTCACTCTTTGTTATGTCAGAAAATCTAAGAAATAAGAATAATGAAAAAATATATAATTTATTTCGCCTGTCTGTTGGCGATATTATGGAGTTGTAATTCCAAACCTAAAACAGACGATCACGCGGGACACAATCATACATCCGAATCGCAAGAGGGGCATAATCATGCAGAAGGCGAGGAGTGCAATCATGACCATGAACAAGGGGCTGAGCACAACCATACCGGGGGTGAAGAATGCGATCACGATCATGGAAAAGAAGAACAGGCTCATGGTGATGAAATATTATTTACACCCGAACAGGCCAGGCAGGCTGGTTTGGAAGTGTTTAACGTAAAGCCTGACAAGTTTCATCAGGTGATAAAGACCAGTGGGCAGATATTATCGGCACAAGGCGATGAAGTAACTGTTTCCGCTACTTCGAGCGGTATTGTATCTTTTAATAAAGCATCGTTGAATGAGGGCGCATCCGTAAAAGGAGGCGAGTCTCTGGTTAGTATCTCTTCGAAAAACCTTGTTGATGGAGACCCTTCCATAAAAGCGAAAACAGCGTATGATATAGCTCAACGCGAGTACCAACGCGCAGAATCCCTGATCGGGGATAAACTGATTTCACAAAAAGAATACAACGAGATAAAGCTGAATTATGAGAATGCAAAAGTATCATATCAGGCCATAGGTCAGCGTTCGACAGCAAGAGGCATCAGTATTTCTGCTCCTATCAGCGGGTTTGTAAAAAGTAAACTGGTATCCGAAGGTCAATATGTGGATGTAGGTCAACCATTAATGACTGTGACACAGAACAGGAAGTTGCAACTTCGGGCCGATGTGTCGGAGCGCTATTATAAAGATCTGGGAAGCATTACATCCGCTAACTTCAAAACTTCGTATGACAATACGGTTTACCGTCTTTCAGACCTGAACGGTCGCATTGTCTCATACGGCCGTTCAACAAACAGTCAGGAGTATTATCTACCGGCTAATTTTGAGTTTGACAATGTAGGGCAGGTTGTTTCCGGCTCTTATGTGGAAGTTTATCTGCTGGGACAGCCGAGGGAAAATGTTCTGGCAATCCCGGTTTCCTCTCTCACAGAGGAACAAGGTGTTTATTTCGTCTATTTGCAGACTCATCCCGATGCCTACAAAAAACAGGAAGTCAGAATAGGGACAAATGACGGGAGTCTTGTAGAAATACTTTCGGGATTAAAGGCGGGAGATAAGGTTGTAAGTAAAGGTGCATATCATATTAAACTGGCATCGGCTTCAGCGGCTATACCTCATGCTCATGAACACTAAATTATTAATGTGTCAATATGCCAATGTGAAAATTAGCAAATATGCACATGATGGACAAATTAACCAGTAGATACAGAAAAATACATGCAGTAGACCATCTTATTGCTTGTAACTTGTAACTCGTCAACTTGTAACTTATTTATGCTGAATAAAATAATACAATTCTCACTCAACAACCGTCTTGTGGTGTTGATTGGCGCGGTGCTCCTGCTTATCGGCGGGTTCTATACCGCAAAGAATATGGAAATAGATGTATTTCCTGATCTGAATGCGCCTATGGTGGTGATAATGACCGAAGCAAACGGTATGGCTCCCGAAGAAGTGGAACGCCTTGTTTCTTTTCCTATAGAAACGGCTGTAAACGGAGCTACGGATGTACGTCGTGTGCGGTCGTCCTCTACTACCGGGTTTTCAGTGGTTTGGGTCGAATTTGATTGGGGTACCGATATATATAAGGCCCGTCAGATTGTTACCGAAAAACTCGCCGCATTGGGTGATGCCCTGCCCGAAAATATAGGCCAACCTACTTTGGGACCTCAGTCTTCAATTCTTGGGGAGGTGATGATTATCGGTCTTACTTCCGACTCTACTTCATTGCTCGACTTGCGGACTATCGCTGACTGGACAATCCGTCCACGGCTTTTATCTACCGGTGGTGTTGCTCAGGTTACGGTGATAGGCGGGGATATAGAAGAATATCAGATACTCATCGATCCGGGGCGTATGAAGCACTATGGTGTAACACTCGATGAAGTATTGCAGGTGACACGCAATATGAATCAGAATGCGTCCGGAGGCATCTTGTACGAATATGGGAATGAATATATCGTAAGAGGTGTACTGCAAAGCGCTGATATAGGGGAATTAGGTAAGGCCGTTGTGAAAAAAACAGGCGAAAGTCCTATCCTTATCAGCGATGTAGCCGAAATAAAGATAGGAGCAAAAACTCCTAGACTGGGGATAGCTTCGGAGAAGACAAAACCTGCCGTATTGATAACTGTCACCAAACAACCGAATACCAATACAATAGAACTGTCTGAAAAACTGGATGTTTCACTTGCCGGATTACAGAAGAATATTCCTGCCGATATAAAGATATCCACAGATGTATTTCGTCAGGAACGATTTATAAACAACTCGATAAATAATGTACAGAAATCGCTGTATGAAGGAGCGATATTTGTAGTTATTGTTTTGTTTATATTCCTGATGAACGGGCGTACTACATTTATCTCCCTAATGGCTCTGCCTTTGTCGTTGCTCACTTCGATCCTTGCTCTGAAACTGATGGGGCTGACGATTAATACGATGAGTCTGGGTGGGATGGCTATTGCAATCGGTTCTCTGGTAGACGATGCTATTATTGATGTGGAAAATGTATTCAAACGCTTGCGCGAAAACAGGCAAAAGCCAAAAGAAGAACAACACTCCGTGCTGACTGTCGTTTTCGAGGCTTCGAAGGAAGTACGCATGCCGATATTGAATTCTACACTGATTATTGTTACCAGTTTTATCCCGTTGTTTTTCCTTAGCGGGATGGAAGGGCGGATGCTTGTTCCACTGGGTATTGCCTTTATTGTAGCATTGTTTGCCTCTACGGTTGTCGCTCTTACAGTGACTCCCGTATTATGTAGTTATCTGCTGGGTAAGAATAAGAAGAATAAGGAAGAGAAAGAACCTCTCTTTGTGGTTAAATTAAAAGCTGTTTATGAAAAGAGCCTGCACTGGGCATTAGAAAAACAGAAAATTGTATTGGGAGTGACAGGAGTATTGTTAGTGTCCGCTATTATCATATTCTTTACATTCGGACGTAACTTTTTACCTCCGTTCAATGAAGGTTCATTTACGGTTACGATAAATACCTTACCCGGTATATCGCTGGAAGAATCGGATAAAATAGGAACTATGGCCGAACAGGCTATCCTTAGTATCCCTGAGATACAGACAGTAGGCCGTAAGACAGGCCGGGCAGAGCTTGACGAACATTCATTCGGCGTAAATACATCGGAGATCGAAGCCCCGTTTATACTCAAAGACCGCTCACAGGATGAGATGATAGCCGAGCTTCGCGAAAAGCTGAACGCTATTCCCGGTATCAGTGTCGAAATCGGGCAACCTATATCGCACCGTATCGATCATATGCTTTCGGGTACAAAAGCCAATATTGCGATTAAATTGTTTGGTACGGACCTGAATAAACTGTATTCGTTAGGTAATGAAATCAAATCTTCGATAGAAAGTATCGAAGGTGTTGCCGACCTGAATGTAGAACAACAGGTAGAGCGTCCGCAATTGAAGATAACTCCAAAGCGTGAGATGCTGGCAAAATACGGAATTACATTGCCGCAATTCTCCGATTTTGTAACAGTCATGTTGTCCGGGGAAGTTGTATCGCAAGTTTACAGGGATGGTAAAAGTTTTGACCTCACATTGAAAGCATCGGACGATTATAAAGATCAGGCGGACAAAATACGGAACCTGATGATAGATGCCGGCGATAAGAAAATACCTTTCGAATATGTCGCGGTGGTAACTTCATCCACAGGCCCCAATACGGTAAACCGTGAAAATGCACAGCGCAAGATTGTTGTTTCCGCCAATGTTGCCGATCGCGATTTGCGTAGTGTAGTTAATGATATCAGGGAAAAGGTCGACGGGGATATTACATTGCCGGAGGGTTATCATATCGAGTACGGCGGACAGTTCGAGAGTGAGCAGGCTGCATCGAGGATATTGCTTATTGTATCTGTCTTTGCTATTATGATTATATTCTTATTGTTGTTCAATCAGTTCCGGAATATCACTCAATCGGCTGTAATACTTCTAAATCTTCCGTTGGCCCTTATCGGGGGAGTATATGCTATTTTGTTCACTTCGGGAGAAATCAGTATTCCTGCTATTATCGGATTTATAGCCCTGTTCGGAATTGCTACCCGAAATGGCATTCTGCTAATGGCGCATTATAATGATTTGGGTAATCACGGATATTCTGTGAATAAGAGTATTCTGCAAGGATCTCTCGATCGTCTGAATCCTATTTTGATGACTGCTTTGTGTTCGGGGTTAGCCCTTATTCCATTGGCTATTCAGGGAGACCTTCCGGGGAATGAGATACAAAGTCCTATGGCAAAAGTTATACTCGGGGGATTGCTGACATCCACTTTATTGAATATGTATGTCGTACCTATTATCTACAGGATGCTGAAAAACCGTAAGGAGGTAAAACAAGAGGTCGTTTGACAATAAAGAATTAAATTATGAGAACAGTAATATATATACTTTTATTATCGCTGCTGTCTGTTGTTCGTGTTGAGGCACAGGATACATTCAGTAAGGTGTTGGGAAGCATAGAAGCGAACAATACAACACTGAAGGCGTACCGGGAGCAAGCCAATGCCGATAAGATCGGCAACAAGACCGGGATAAATATGGCTAATCCTGAGGTTGAGTTCGGTTATCTCTGGGGGAGTCCTGCCGGAGAAGGCAACCGTACGGATCTGAATGTAACGCAGTCTTTCGATTTTCCTACTGCTTACCGTTATAAATCTCAATTAGCGGCAGGTAAGAATAAGCAGGTCGATTTGACCTATGAGCAACAACGCAGGGAAATTATGCAGCAGGCACGGGCTTTGTGTGTGGAACTTACCTACCGGACAAAGTTGAATGGACAACTAGCTCAACGTCTGGAGTCTGCCAGGGAATTGTCTGATGCTTACCAGAAACGTTTCAACCAGGGAGATATCGATATTCTGGAGAGGAATAAAACCAAACTGGATTTACTCAATACAGAAAAGCTGTATCAGATAAACATGGTTGAAATAAATACGCTGAAAGCCGAATTACAACGGTTGAACGGCGGGGAGCCACTTGCATATTCGTCCGGTAATTATCCGGACTACCTTTTTCCGCTTAATTTTACAGAATGGTTCGAAAGGGTAAAAGAAAACAATCCCTCGTTGCGTCTGGCTGAACAGGAGATTGAGTTGAGTAAAAAACAGGAGCAACTGACCCGCGCACTGAATCTGCCGAAAATTACAGCCGGCTACACAAGCGAACGTATTCTCGGTACTACATTGCAAGGTTTTACAGTAGGAGTTTCCATTCCTTTGTGGGAAGGAAAGAATACCGTAAAACACCAGAAAGCGCAAACTGTAGCTTTGCAGATGCAGCACGCTGATACCAAAATCCAATTTCAGAATGTATTAAAGAATCAATATGATAAAGCTTCTAAACTTTCTGTATTGCTGAATGAATATCAGGAGACACTGAAGGTTACGAACAATCGCGATTTGTTGAAAAAGGCATTGGAAAAAGGCCAGTTGTCTCTCATAAACTATCTGCTGGAACTTTCGGTATATTATGAAACGATTGATAAGTATTACGAAACGGAAAGGGATTATCAGCTTGCTGTGAGCGAGTTGCAGCAATGGGAACGATAGACTCTTTTTTATAATTTGTATATATGAAAGGCATCCGCTATTATCAACGGATGCCTTCGTTCTGTTAGCATCGGATGAACCAAGAAGACTTAGAGATGTTATTTTAATAAAATTATGCTATTTTTGAATGTCGAAATAGAACCCTTCCTAAAACTGTAGATCTTATGAAGCGATTATCCGGACATATTATCTTAATCATACTGCTGCTAACTACCGTCTCTGCTTTTTCCAATAAGCCGCATATTATAAACTTGTATAGGGAAAAATATCAGGCTGATAACAAAAACTGGTCGATAGGACAAGATGAAAGAGGTACTATGTATTTTGGAAATGATATAGGACTACTCGAATTTGATGGAATAGAATGGAACCTTAACCGGATACCGAATTCATTGATCGCACGGTCTGTTGCAGTATTGTCGCACAAAACCGTATTTACAGGGAGTTACGAAGAATTTGGCCGGTGGGACAGAGATATTTCGGGAAAGCTTGTTTACACTTCCCTGAGTGATAGTCTGGATAAGGCACTCTTTAAGAATGATGATTTCTGGAAAATCTGGATTGCGAGCGATTGTGTCTATTTCCAGTCGTTTAGCTCTATCTATGTTTACGATTATAAGACAGTAAAACGGATACCGTCCGAGAAGGGTTTCTTGTTTCTGTCTAAAGTCCGGGATGAATTTCTTGTACAGCAGATGCTGGGGCCGCTTTTTCGCCTTAAAGGAGATAAACTGGAAGAAATAGAAGGAAGTGAGGTCTTTCAGGGTACGGATGTCCGGGTAATTCTTCCTTATAAAGAAGATCAATATTTGATCGGTACCACATCTAAAGGTATTTATATTTATGATGGAAAGACTTTTAAGGAGTGGAGCCCTGTACTTTCGGGTATAATGAACCTGAAGGAGCTCAGCTGTGGTGTATTGTCTTCGAAAGGGTCATACTATCTGGGTACTATTTTGGATGGAATCTACGAAGTTGATAATAATGGCCGGATTATAGACCATATATCTTCTGAAAGTACACTCCAGAATAATACGGTGCTTTCTTTGTATGAAGATAATCTGGGTAATATCTGGGCTGCACTGGATCGTGGAATAGCATATATTCAATACATTGAAAATATGAGCTGTTATACCGATCCGGGTGGAAATACCGGAGCTGTATATTGTGGCGTCCTTTGGGACAATAAGCTATTCATTGGAACCAATCAGGGTGTATTTTACATTACGAAAGAGGGGCTGAATAAACCGAATGCTCTCTCCGATATGAAACTGATAGATGGAACACAGGGACAGGTATGGGCACTCAAAGTAGTTGATGGTGTTCTATATTGTTGCCATAACAAAGGTTTGAAGGAAATTCATAAAAACCTATCGGTTACCGATGCATTTGCTATAGGTACAGGTATATATAACTTGTCCGAAGCTAAAATAAGAGACCACGATCTGTTGATACTCTCTACATATAGTTCCATAAGGATAGTAGATAAGAAGACAGGCCGGGTTTACACTCCCGGCCAGATATCCGAACCAATCATAAATGCGGAGTTTGATCATTTAGGGAATATATGGCTCGAACATTTCAATAGGGGAGTGTATCGTTGTAAACTGGAAGATGATTTTTCGGGTTTCAGGTCTTTTTCATACTATGGAGGTAATAATAAAGATGGCCTTCCCTATAAACTGAAAATATTTAAAGTCGGGGGACGTATTGTCTTATTAGGGAACAATCAATTTTATACATATGACGATATTGAAAACAAGATTGTGTCAAGTTCTTTGCTGAATGAATGTTTCAGTACCGTACATAATATAAGGCAGGTAATTCCGATAAGAGAAAATCAGTTCTGGGCATTGACAGAGGCTGCTATATATAAATTTTTCTACGATGGTTATGATATAGCTATAACGGAGAATTATAATTTAGGGATGAACTTGTCTCTGGTCAATGCATATGAAAATGTTTCCATACTAAATGAAACTACTAGCCTCATATGTCTGGATAATGGTTTTTTATTATACAATAAGACGAAAGAGGCAAAAGGAAATCTTTATAAAGAATTATTAGCTCCATATATTGAATTTATGCGGACTGTAAATATGGACGGTCGTACAGAATATAAGGATTTAACAGAAAGTGCAGAAGTTTCTTATACCTTTAATACAGTCACAATTGGTTTTTCATCCAATAATGCATTCGCTTCCAATCTATCGTTTCAGTATATGCTGGAAAATGTGGATAAAGACTGGTCTTTACCCCAAAAAGTAAATAGCGTTTCTTACGCCCGGCTTCCCCAGGGAAAATATAAGTTTATGATACGCACAATAGATAACTTAGGAAATTATTCTGAACCGGTATCATACGAATTCGAAATCCTGTCGCCCTGGTATCAGACTATCTGGGCTTATATGTTTTATGTATTAATGATAGTGGGGATATTATATATTACATGGTTACTCATCCTTCGCCGGTATCGAAATCTCCACTTACAGAAAATCAGACATCGTGAAACAAGACGTTTAAGGATATTGGCAGGGGAACTTCAACAGGAAGTGGAACAAAAAAGTGCGGAGTTACTAACACAGACCTCATTTATTATACAGAAGAATGAACTGATTCTGAGAATTAAGGATATTGTAGACGATTTCTACTCGAAGAATAAGATGAATGCTTTATTGCCTTTATATCACAAAATAAATTCTCTCCTCAATAATAACATGAACTCTGAAGATGACTGGAAAATGTTCCTTATCAAATTTGAAGAGAAACATACCGGATTCTTTAAAAAAATGAAGACCTTATATCCTCAATTGACGAACAATGACCTCCGGCTTTGTGCCTGTCTCAAGCTAAATTTGGAGACAAAAGAAATAGCTTCGTTGATGAATCTTTCGATAAGAGCCGTAGAAAACAGCCGCTACAGACTACGGAAAAAGTTAAATATTCAGCCTTCGCAGAACTTGAATGAATTTTTTCTTGAGATAGATTGACTATTGTAATCATTTTTTAATCAATGTTTTATTTTATTTTGAGAGGTAATAATGAGGTCGTGGTACTGTTAAAAAGTCGAGGTATGTAATTACGATGTATTAACTTTTCGAAACACTTTTGTCAGATTATCTACATTTGGCATAAAATCTAATATCACGACCCAGATACGATATGGTAATCTAGTATCTCATTCGCAACTGGAAATAATGCCTTAAAAATATCCTAAGAATAATTACCATTTCTTTTTTAGTCGTTCATAGTAGATTTTTGTTTGATAATGTGTGTTTAAATAAAAAGTAAAACTATGAAAAGTAAACCTAAAAGAACATTTATTACATTAGGAACGGACTCTTTCTTTATGAGGGGTTTTATGTTCCTTGCTTGCCTTTTACTGGTGAGTACTGTAAGTATTTATGCTCAGACAAAGACTATTACCGGTAAGGTGGCAGATGCCTCGGGTGAGCCTCTGATTGGTGTGAGCATTAAGATACAGGGAACCTCCACTGGTACTGTTACAGATATTGATGGTACATATTCCCTGGCTGCCAAATCAGGCGATGTCTTGGAATTCTCTTATGTGGGGATGAAAACGCAATTGGTTACAGTAAGTTCTCAGTCTACGATAAATATAACGCTGGAAGATGATGCCCAATTACTCGCTGAAACTGTAGTAATTGGTTACGGTACAGCTAAAAAACGAGATCTGACAGGTTCTATTGTAAGTATCAAGGCTGATGAAATCGCGAACAGGCCGTCTGCCAATCCATTGGCTAGTTTGCAAGGTAAAGTGGCCGGTGTCCAGGTAGTGAATACAGGACGTGCCGGACAAGATCCGGAGATTCGTATCCGTGGTACGAACTCTATCAATGGATACAAGCCTCTCTATATTGTTGACGGATTATTCTCCGATAACATCAATTATATAAATCCGGCGGATATAGAATCTATGGAAATATTAAAAGATCCGTCCTCTCTTGCTATTTTTGGTGTTCGCGGGGCCAATGGTGTTATTATCATTACAACTAAGCGGGCAAAAGAGGGACAAACCATAGTAAATATAAACTCTTCTTTTGGATTAAAGCATATTTACGACAGGGTAGATATAACGAATGCCGCTCAGTTCAAAGAATTATACAATGAACAACGTGTAAATCAAGGGGCAACTCCGTATGATTATACGAATTGGGGTGCAGATACAAACTGGCAGGACGAAATGTTCCAGACAGGATTTATTACGAATAATAATGTAAGTATTACCGGTTCAAGTGAAAAGAGCAAGTTCTATTTAGGCCTTGGATATACATCCGAAGAAGGATCTATAAAAACTGAAAAATTCTCAAAAATTACAATTAATCTTAGTAGTGATTACAAGGTTACGGACTTTTTGAAATTTGGGTTTCAGGTTAATGGTGCTAAAAATAAAACTCCTGATGCCAAACAGGTTGCTTCTATCGTAAGAGCAGCTCCGATTGCTCCTATGTATGCGGAATATACAGATCCGGTTACAGGAAAAAGTGAGACTTTATTGCACACGATGCCTGATTTTCAAAGGGCACAGCTTTGGAATCCATTAGTTGAAACAGATATTCGTGGCAATCATAATTTGGGAGTCAACCACAGGGTTGCCGGAAATATTTATGGAGAAGTGAATTTCCTGAAGAACTTCACATTTAAGACAACTCTCTCCCTGGACTATTCGGTGAATGAAGCCAGATCGTTTTCTCCGGTAGTGTACCAGTACAATCCAGAGATTCCAGGGAAAGAAAACGTACAGAACAGACAAATAATCACACAGCTGAAATCGACTGAATATACAGCTCAGGCAGACCATATATTGACTTACCAGAATACTTTCAACGAGAAACATTCGCTTACGGCTATGGCTGGTCTGACCACCAATTACCGTGAATTCTCTTTACTGAATGGTGAAAGAAGTGAACTCATAGATAAAATATACTTTTCTGTACCTAATAATGATCACGATAAATGGTGGCTGACTTCATTAGGTGTAGATGGTGCGAGAAATCAGACCGGAGATGACATCAAACAGTGGAGGAGGTTTACAATGTCCTACCTGTTAAGGGGATTATACAACTATGATAACCGCTACTTATTTAATGCATCTTACCGTCGCGATGGTTCATCAGTATTCAGAGGAGTGGGTAACACTTGGGATAACTTCTTTTCTTTCGGTGCCGGTTGGGTATTATCTGAGGAGGCATTTATGGCAGATCAGAATGTAATTGATTATCTTAAACTTAAAGGTTCCTGGGGAGTCTTGGGTACTGAAAACACAGGTGTTAATGTAAATAACTATTATCCTTCTTATCCGGGATTAACACCTACTGGTAGTGCAGTATTCGGACCAAATGAAGAGATTATACCCGGTTATGCCAAGATATATTATACAGGGAATCTGAAATGGGAGAAAACATATGCATGGGAAGCAGGCTTTGAGATGAATATGTTGAATCAGAGACTGAGGATTGAGCCTGTATATTATAGCAAAAAGACAAAAGATATTATTGTAATGCTCGATTCTCGTGGCGGTGCCTTCAACTCTTTGGAAAATTTAGGAGATATAGAGAATAAAGGAGTAGAGTTGTCTGCTTCATGGAATGATAAAATAGGTAATTCGGACTTTAGTTATTCAATTGGAGCAAATTTAACGACAGTTAACAATAAAGTAATAAAATTGGGACGCGACGAAGGAGATGCTATTTATGAAGGAGTGGCAAGAACTGTTGCAGGCCAGCCTGTCGGCTATTTTTACGGATATAAGGTAGAGGGTGTTTACCAGAATAATGAAGATATTAAACAGTCTGTACCTAATACAGTATATACTGTTAAGCCCGGAGACCTGAAATTTAAAGATGTAAACGGTGATGGGAAAATAGATCAGGATGACAGGACAAAAATAGGTAAACCAACCCCTGATTTTACATATGGATTTAATCTTAATTTGAGTTATAAAGGCTTCGATATGGGAATAGACATGATGGGTGTTTATGGGAATGAGATATACCGTGATTGGGATGCTTCCTCATTTGCCCAGTTCAACTATCTTACATCCCGTATGGGGCGTTGGAATGGAGAAGGAACATCTAACTGGGAGCCTATCCTCGATCCTAGTAGGGCGGTAAACAGGGCTTACTCCAGCTATTTTATAGAAGATGCCAGTTTCTTCCGTATCAGAAATATTCAGTTAGGCTATACATTTAGTCCGTCGTTGTTGAAGAAAATCTATATGAAATCATTGCGCATATATGGTAATGTTGAGAATCTGAAGACATGGAGTAAAAATAGCGGATATACTCCGGAAATTGGAGGTTCTGCTGTCAAATCAGGTATTGATACAGGAACATATCCTATGCCGGCTGTTTATACATTCGGAGTAAATATAACATTTTAATCATCGAACAAACAGACTATTATGAAAAAAAATATAATTAAGCTAATAAGTGTTTGTGCCATCTGTTTATTGGCTGTGACACAAACTGGTTGTAGTGATCTTTTAGATCAGAAGCCTCAGGGCCAATGGGTTGATGGGGATAACCCGGGTGGATCCTACCAAACTGATGTCTTTTCATTATATGCCCGGGTCAAGGGCTGGGGTATAACAGGTGGTATTCCTGCATTAGCGGTGCATAGCATAAGGAGCGAAGATGTAGAAAAGGGTAGTACCCTGTCTGATGGGTCGGATGTACTTTCTATGTATGATAATTTTAATTATAATGCTTCGGATGGGAATTTGGCTAGTTATTATACAAATAATTATGCTCTGATTCATACAGCTAATACTATTTTGTCTGACATGAAAGATGCGGAAGCTGCCGGAACGGTTTTGACAGAATCTGATTTGTTGTGTAAAGGCGAAGCTCATTTTTTTCGTGCATTTTTGTACTTCAATTTAGTAAGGGCTTTTGGAGAAGTTCCTCTTATTGATTTCAAAATTAATGACGCGGCTGAAACGAATGTTCCGAAATCAAGCGCAGCTGATATATATAAATTGATCGATGCAGATCTTACCACTGCCGAAAGTTTATTGCCTCCACAATGGGAAAGTAAATATCTTGGCCGTGTAACATGGGGTGCAGCAAGGGCCTTGCATGCAAAGACGTACATGATGCGTAATGATTGGGCAAATATGCTGACTGCATCTACGGATGTAATTAATTCAGGCCTATATAATCTGAATACGCCATTTAACCAGATATTCAGGGAAAGTGGAGAAAACAGTAGTGAATCTATCTTCGAATTGCAGTGTACTTCCACGGCAGCTTTGCCCGCAAGTACAGATATCGGTAGTCAGTATGCCGAAGTTCAGGGTGTAAGAGGAGCCGGAGACTGGGATTTAGGTTGGGGTTGGAATTGCCCTACAACGATATTGGCAAATGCATTCGAAGCCGGTGATCCTCGAAAAGATGAAACATTGTTGTATTTTTTGAAACCGGGAGAAGATCCTGCGTCTATTCCGGCTAATCAGCCATATGGTGAAAAACCGGTTGCTCAGGAAGTAATGAACAGGTATTACAATAAGAAAGTATATACAGATCCGGCTAAACGAAGAGAGTTCAGCAAACACGGATTTTGGATGAACATACGCATCATTCGTTTATCGGAGATGTATCTTATCGCTGCCGAAGCTGCAAATGAGTTGGGACAAACAACCGAAGCTCAGGACTATCTGGAAGCAGTTAGAAACCGCGCCAGAGGAGGCAATACTTCTGTTCTTCCTAAAGTAACCACTACCGATCAAAATCTGTTGAGAAATGCCATCCGTCACGAAAGACGAGTAGAACTTGCAGTGGAATGGGACCGTTTCTATGACTTGGTACGTTGGGGTGTTGCAGCACAAGTATTGCATGCCGCAGGTAAGACTGGTTATCAGGAGAGACATGCATTATTTCCATTACCTCAGGCTGAGATAGATAAATCTAACGGGGTTTTAATCCAGAATCCAAACTATTAATAATTGACGACTATGAAAATGAGAAAATATATATATGCAATATTGGCGGTTACATTAATATTGTTTACTGCTCAGTCCTGTTTTCAGGATTTGGAACAAGACCCTGCATTTAATTATCCTGAGGAACCGCCTAAACCGCCGGTCAGTGAAGACGGACAAATATTTTATATGGCATTTGAAGATAATTATGTAGACGCTCAAAGCGATGCTATTGCAACAAAAGTAGGGAATCCTACATTTACAGAAGGCAAGCTCGGTAAAGCATATGCAGGAGCTACAGATAGCTACTTGACATTCCGATTGTCCGATTTAGTATCAACTTTAGGCTCAAACCTTTCGGTTGGATTCTGGTATAAAGTAAACGGAGTGCCTGATCGTGGAGGTATTGTTGTAATAGGTCCTGCAACGGAAGGTGCAGCCGCTGGTGCCCAGAATAACAGGACATCCGGATTCAGGATCTTCCGTGAGAGTGCCGGCACCATGCAGCGCATCAAAGCAAATGTCGGTAATGGAACTGCCGACGGATGGCTCGATGGAGGCACCAAAGCCGATCTTGATCCGGCAACGGCAGGATGGAAATATATTACGTTGACCCTGGCTCAAGGGGCAGCCAATTTCTATATTGACGGTGAACTGGTGGCTACGAATGCTCTGACTGAAATAAGTTGGGCCGGTTGTGATATTTTATCTATAGGGTCCGGTGCACCCCGGTTTACAGAGTGGGGACATCTTTCCGATAACAGTTTGATAGATGAATTACGCATCTATAATAGAGCTTTAACAGCAACTGAAATTATAGATATAATAAACGCCAGCGCTGAATAATTTGTAAATAGATTCTCTGCCTGATATTTTGAATCAGGCAGAGAATTTTATCTTTCTTTTAAATAAAATATATACTTATGTCCAAATATATATATGTATTTATCTTTACCTTATTTTTTCAGGCATGTGGCGGCGATGACAAAGACTCAGGTCTTGTCGATTTTAGATTGAACGAAATCACAATTAACGGCTTGAAGAATCAGGATAGTTATGCCGATATTGATCCTCAAAATCTATCTGTAACCTTGTCTTTTTCGGCGGTGATAGATCAAAAGACTATAGAGGCTAATATTAAGCTAAGAGATAAGGGTGGAAAAGATATCAAACTTTCATATGTATATGATGGTCTTAAAAGTATTGAACTGAAACCGGTCGATGCTTTACAAGCCTATTCCAAATATAGTTTGATTATTTGGCCCGGGCTGAAATCAATAGATGGAACGGACTTATTTACAGGAAAAACATATTCCATATCTACAACGATTGATATGGCAGATAAATTCCCGCGTATACCGGATGAAGAACTGTTAGACAAAGTACAAAGTCAGACATTCAGGTATTTCTGGGACTTCGGACATCCCGTGTCGGGCATGGCCAGGGAAAGGACAACATCCGGAGATGTTGTAACCACGGGTGGAACCGGATTTGGCATAATGGCTATGATAGCGGCGGCAGAAAGAGGATTCATATCTAAAAATGATGCATTATCCCGTATTCAGAAGATTGTAACATTCTTAGATACTCAATGTACAAGTTACCATGGGGCATTTGCACACTGGGTCAATGGTGCTACAGGTGCTACATATCCTTTTAGCCAATATGATAATGGAGCCGATTTGGTGGAAACCGCCCTCTTGTTTCAGGGATTACTTACCGCCAGACAATATTTTAAGTCGAATGATGCCGGGGAAACATTGCTGAGGGCTGATATAACCCGCCTTTGGGAAGCTATAGAATGGACGTGGTTTCAAAAAGGGGGAGAGAATGTCCTCTACTGGCATTGGAGCCCTGATTATGGATGGCAGATGAATATGAAAATAACAGGCTGGAACGAGGCGCTGATAGTATATGCTCTGGCTGCTTCTTCACCTACTCATCCTATCTCAGCAGAAGTGTATAAACAGGGGTGGACCAGAAACGGTGCTTTTGCTGAAGGAAAATCGTATTATGGTTATCTTCTGCCTTTAGGCGCTGAATATGGGGGGCCGTTATTTTTCAGTCATTATTCATTCTTAGGTATTAACCCTAAGGACTTGAAAGACCAATATACGGATTACTGGACACAGAACAGGAATCATACACTGATAAATTACACTTATTGTATTACCAATCCGAAAGGATATGCCGGATATAGCGCAGATTGCTGGGGACTTACAGCCAGTGACGGAAATAATGGATATAGTGCACATTCCCCAACGAATGATAAAGGGGTAATTGCGCCTACTGCCGCACTTTCATCTATGCCGTATACACCTGAGGAATCAATGAAGGCTTTACACTTTTTCTACTACAAGCTAGGGGATAAATTGTGGTCCGATTATGGATTTGTGGATGCATTTAATCTCTCGGAACAGTGGTACGATAATCAGAATATAGCAATAGATCAGGGGCCGATTGTTGTGATGATCGAAAATTATAGGACGGGCTTATTATGGTCGCTGTTTATGACAGACCCGGAAGTAAAGGCCGGATTGAACAAACTGGGTTTTCAAAGCCCTGATATATAAGAGTTTTTAGGTAAAGGTTTAGGTTATAATTAATATATTAAGGAAAATGAAGACGAAACAACTATTAAAGGTGTTTCTGGCGTGTATGGCTGTTGTGGGTTGCATACAGGCACAGACTAAGGATCCTAAGATGGATAAGTTTATAAATGACTTGATGGGCAAAATGACGCTGGAAGAAAAGATCGGACAGCTCAATCTGCCAAGCTCCGGAGATATTACTACCGGACAGGCAAAAAGCAGCAATATTGCCGAGAAGATCAAGAAAGGAGAAGTCGGGGGGTTGTTTAATATAAAAGGTGTTGAAAAAATCAGGGATGTACAACGTATTGCCGTAGAAGAAAGCCGTCTCAAAATCCCTTTGATATTTGGGATGGATGTTATTCACGGATACGAGACAGTCTTCCCTATACCGCTAGGCCTCGCTGCTACATGGAATATGGCAGCGATAGAGCAATCGGCACGTATTGCGGCGATTGAAGCCAGTGCAGATGGTATCAGCTGGACTTTCAGCCCTATGGTGGATATTTCCCGCGATCCTCGTTGGGGGCGTTTCTCGGAAGGAAGTGGTGAAGATCCTTACCTCGGAGGACAGATAGCAAAAGCGATGATTCATGGTTATCAGGGAACAGGAGATAAGGCTTATGCACTTAATTCCAATATTATGGCTTGTGTGAAGCATTATGCATTATATGGTGCGGGTGAAGCCGGCCGGGATTATAATACCGTGGATATGAGCCGTATTCGTATGTTCAATGAATATCTTTACCCTTATCAGGCAGCTGTAGATGCAGGTGTGGGTAGTGTGATGGCTTCATTTAACGAAGTAGACGGAGTCCCTGCTACCGCAAACAAATGGCTGATGACAGATGTCCTGCGCGACAAATGGGGATTCAAAGGATTTGTCGTAACCGACTATACGGGTATCAGCGAAATGATAGACCATGGTATAGGAGATTTGCAAACCGTTTCGGCCCGTGCTTTAAAGGCTGGTATTGATATGGATATGGTCAGTGAAGGACTGGCTACCGTAGGTAAATCGCTCAGAGAAGGAAAAGTTACTCAGGCTGAAATAGATCAGGCATGCCGCCGTGTATTGGAAGCCAAGTATAAACTGGGCTTATTTGCCGATCCTTATAAATATTGTGATGTGAATCGTGCTAAAACAGAGGTATATACACCGGAACACCGTGCCGTAGCACGAAAAATAGCATCGGAAAGTTTTGTACTGCTTAAAAACGCCAACAATACGCTGCCATTGAAAAAACAAGGCACTATTGCCGTCGTAGGTCCATTGGCTAATACCCGTTCAAATATGCCGGGTACATGGAGCGTGGCAGTGAACCTCGATACAGCCAAGACAGTTGTGGAGGGAGTACAGGCTGTTGCCGGCGCGAATGTAAAAGTAGTATATGCGAAAGGCAGCCATCTGATAAGTGATCCTGTTTATGAAGAGCGTGCCACTATGTTTGGCCGTACTCTTCACAGAGATAAAGAAACACGTTCGGATGAAGAAATGCTGAAAGAGGCATTGGATGTAGCGAAGAATGCGGATGTAATTGTGGCTGCTCTCGGCGAATCGTCGGAGATGAGCGGCGAATCAAGCAGCCGTACCAATCTGGATATTCCGGATGTACAAAAGACTCTTTTAAAGGAATTATTAAAAACAGGAAAACCTGTCGTATTGGTATTATTCACAGGCCGTCCTTTAACCCTGACTTGGGAAAATGAAAATGTACCTGCTATCCTGAATGTTTGGTTTGGTGGGACGGAAGCTGCGGAAGCCATCGGCGATGTATTATTCGGGGATGTGAATCCAAGCGGTAAACTGGTAGCTACTTTCCCTAAGAATGTAGGACAAATACCATTATTCTATAATCATAAGAATACAGGCCGTCCGCTTCAGGAAGGGAAATGGTTTGAAAAATTCCGTAGTAACTATCTGGATGTAGACAATGATCCGCTTTATCCGTTCGGATATGGCCTTAGTTATACAACGTTCGAATATAGCGATGTGAAATTGAGTTCTGCATCTATTGATGCCAAAGGGGAACTGACAGCCAGTGTAACAGTAACCAATAAAGGAAAAGCTGATGGAGCGGAAGTTGTACAGTTGTATATCCGTGACCTCGTAGGCAGTGTAACCCGTCCCGTGAAAGAACTAAAAGGATTCGAAAAAGTATTTATCAAGGCCGGTGAGTCTAAAACGGTAAGTTTCAGGATCACTCCCGAATTATTGAAGTTCTATAATTACAACCTTGATTATGTGTTCGAACCCGGGGATTTTGATGTAATGATCGGAGGAAACAGTCATGATGTTAAATCGGCGCGATTCACATTGAATTAAGCCATTAAACAGGGAAAATATGAAAAAGATACATCTTTCTTTTATCCTGCTTGCTTTGCTGTCGGTTATCGTTAGTTGTAAGCAAAAGCCCTCTGCTAATCAGACGGGAAATAATAGCGACTCGACAGAGATATCAGATGAGGCTTTGCTGGATAGTGTTCAGCGCAGGACATTCCTGTATTTCTGGGATGGAGCCGAACCGAACAGTGGGATGGCGCGCGAGCGTTTCCATGTAGATGGAGATTATGGAAGGCACGATAAGGATGTGGTAACATCCGGTGGTAGCGGCTTTGGCATAATGGCTATAATTGCCGGCATTGACAGGGGTTATGTTACTCGTGAACAAGGTCTGGAGCAAATGACCCGGATTGTAAACTTTCTTGAAAAAGCCGATTCTTTTCACGGTGTTTATCCTCATTGGTGGAATGGCAAGACTGGAAAAGTTCAGGGATTTAGTGATAAGGACAATGGCGGAGATTTAGTAGAGACTTCTTTCCTGTTACAAGGGTTACTGGCCTTGCATCAATACTATGTTGACGGTTCTGATGCCGAAAGGGCATTAGCTGCACGGATTGATAAAATATGGAAGAATGTAGACTGGAACTGGCATCGCAACAGCAAAAATGTATTATACTGGCACTGGAGTCCCAATCACTCGTGGGAAATGAACTTTCCTATACGTGGATATAACGAATGTCTGATTACATATGTACTGGCAGCTTGTTCTCCTACACATGGGGTACCTGCCGAAGTATATCATGAAGGCTGGGCAGAAGGTGGTAAAATTATCGGGCCGCACGAACTGGAAGGCTATACCTTAAATATGCGTTATCAAAGTAATAGCGGGGTGGGCCCTTTGTTCTGGGCGCATTATTCTTTCCTTGGTCTTAATCCTACAGGACTGAAAGATAAGTATGCCGATTATTTTCAGGAAATGAAGAATTATACACAGATCAACCGGGCTTATTGCATCCGCAATCCGAAAGGATATAAGGGATACGGCGAGGATGCCTGGGGATTGACAGCCAGTTATTCCGTAAAAGGATATGCCGCCCACGAACCGGATGAAGCCGGCGACCATGGGGTAATATCTCCTACTGCGGCATTATCTTCTATTGTTTACACACCGGAAGAATCAATGAAAGTAATGAGGAATCTGTATAATATGGGTGATAAAGTATGGGGAGAATACGGATTTTATGATGCATACAGTGAAACTGATAACTGGTATCCGCAACGTTATCTGGCCATTGATCAGGGGCCTACCGCAGTTATGATCGAGAACTACCGTTCGCAACTGTTGTGGAATCTTTTTATGAGCCATCCTGATGTGCAAAGGGGACTGAAAAAATTAGGTTTTGAATCATCTGCATTAAAATAAATACTCTATCTTAGCTAAAGGGGCTGTATCTCGGTACGGCCTTTTAGTCTTTCCTTTAAACAGAAAAAACATGAATGTAAACAGACCCGGTATTATATTTTTTTTATTATTAATAATCTCGGTACAATTATCTGCGCAGCAGAAGACGTATTGTAATCCGGTAAATATTGATTACGGATACGGGCCTATACCCAATTTTGTTACATGGGGAAAACACCGTACATCCGCTGATCCGGTAATCGTGAACTTTAAAGGAGATTATTATCTTTTTTCAACGAACCAGACAGGGTATTGGTGGAGTAGCGACATGCTTAACTGGAACTTTGTTTCGCGACAGTTTCTTCCTGAAGATGTAAAGGAGCAGATACCGAACAAATGGGACGACCTGTGCGCTCCGGCTGCATGGGTACAGGGTGACTCATTGTGCGTGTTCGGTTCAACTTATTCCCGGCTTTTTCCTATTTGGGTAAGTACCAATCCTAAAGGGAATGAATGGAGTAAAGCCGTAGAACATTTCGATATCGGAGGCTGGGACCCTGCATTCTTTGTCGATGATGATAATAAATTGTATATGTACAACGGCAGTAGTAATGTTTATCCGTTATATGGAATAGAACTGGACAGGAAGACTTTCCAGCCGATAGGTACCCGTAAGGAATTGCTTTTGCTCGATTATGAAAAAATAGGCTGGCACCGTTTTGGCGAACATATGGATAATACCTTTCTGAAGCCATTTATGGAAGGTGCATGGATGACAAAGCACAACGGGAAATATTATTTGCAATGGGGTGGCCCCGGTACGGAATTCAGTCACTATGGTGATGGAGTTGCGGTAGGGGATAGTCCCCTCGGACATTTCGAACATGTATCTTTGCCTTTGAGTATGAAAGCCGGAGGATTCATACGGGGTGCCGGACATGGAGCCACTTTTGAGGACAACTGGGGCAATTATTGGCATACCTCTACCATGGTTATCAATGTGAAGAATAATTTCGAACGCCGTATCGGTATCTGGCCTGCCGGATTCGATAAAGATGATGTGATGTATTGTAACACTGCATTCGGCGATTACCCGCATTATATACCCGATGGGAAAACGGACCATTTGCAGAGCCGTTTTACCGGCTGGATGCTTTTGAATTATAATAAACCGGTGCAGGTATCTTCTACTCTGGGCACTTTCTATGCAAATAATATTGCCGATGAGAATATAAAGACATATTGGAGTGCCCAAACTGCCGATAAAGGTGAATGGCTGATATCGGATTTAGGTGAGGTCTCCACTGTACATGCATTACAGATAAACTATGCCGATCAGGATGCTGAGTTTATGGGAAAGCAGCAGGGTATTTATCATCAGTATATCGTTTACCATTCCACCGATGGTAAGAAATGGCAAATATTGATAGATAAGAGTAAGAATACAAAAGATGTTCCGCACGACTATATCGAACTGGAAAAACCGGTTAAAGCACGTTACCTGAAAATGGAGAATATCCATATTCCTACAGGTAAATTTGCCATATCGGGTTTTCGTGCTTTCGGTTTCGGTTCGGGGCAAAAGCCTGTGGCGGTAAAGCAATTTATTGCTCTTCGCGGGAATGATACCGACAGACGGAATGTCTGGTTCAAGTGGCAGCCTGTCGATAATGCCTATGCCTATAATATTTATATAGGTTTGGAACCCGGTAAATTATATAATTGTGTAATGGTACATAATGCGAACGAATACTATTATTCAGGAATGGATAAAACAAAACCTTATTATTTTGCGATAGAAGCCATTAATGAGAACGGGACTTCGGAATGGGTAAATGCAGAAGCTTTATAGTTATCTTTGGCAGTCTAATATTAAATATATAATTATGAAAAGAAGTATCTTCGTTTTTATCTTGTTTGTATGTGCTGTGTATGGATTTGCCCAGTTCAAAAATGCCTCGTATATGGTAAACGGATATACCTTGCCTTATCTGGTAATGTTTCCGGAAAACTATGACGCTACTAAACAATATCCATTGGTAGTAATGTTGCACGGTGCAGGAGAACGCGGCGACGATAACCAAAAGCAGCTGACTCATGGCAAGCAGTTTTTGTCAGAACACTTTCAGTCTGCCTATCCGGCTATCGTTATTGTACCACAATGTCCTGCAAGTAATTACTGGTCTAATGTAGTGAGACATCAGATCGAAGATAAGATGACCCTGACTTTCGGGTTGTCCGACGAACCTACACAATCGATGAAGACAGCTATGTGGTTAATTCAGGATTGGTTGTCGTCCGGTAAGGTGGACGTGAGCAGAGTATATATAGGAGGTCTTTCTATGGGAGGTATGGGTACGCTGGAAATGTTGTGGCGTATGCCTCAAACTTTTGCTGCTGCATTCCCTATATGTGGAGGTACTGATTTAAGCAAGCTTCCGTTATATGCGAAGCATACAGCAGTATGGCTTTTCCACGGGGATGACGATTCGGTGGTTCCGGTAGATAATTCCAGAGATATTTATGCGCGGCTGAAAACATTGGGATGTGATGTCGAATATACTGAATATAAAGGAGTGAATCATGGCAGTTGGGTGAATGCTTTCGATGAAAAGGAGTTGGTTCCCTGGCTGTTTAAGCATAAAAAATAAAAGATTGGTTTGGTTATATTTTAAGGTAAGGTTGTTTTAGGTTGGGCTGTCTATTAAATAATATTCAGTTCTGTATGTAAGTGGTTAGAGAGGCTGTATAGTGATTGTATCATTATGCGGCCTTTCCTTTATTCTGCAAATCAAGGGCTAAGATTACCATACAAATGATAGTTGATTTTAGAAAATACTTTATCTATATAGTAAGCAGTGATACGTTACGGGTAAACAAGATACGGATTATTTACAGCTAACTGTAAAAACTGTTACCTATGTTACTTTTTAACTATATATTGTAAATATAGGTTAACACAAAGCGGTCTTTGAAATGATTATTGTTAATGAAGAGTGGAAAAGGTTACAATTAAAGAGACAGAAAGAGTGTTACTTTTTAGTAAGTAATAAGTAGTGAGTAAATAGATACGAGTAAACAAGATACCAGATACGAGTTGATGACTGCTAACTGTTTACTGT
>X355_Hoffmanns_Two_toed_Sloth__coassemble_1987_pt1 | contig 27690 bp, 28 predicted proteins | sample X355_Hoffmanns_Two_toed_Sloth__metabat2_low_PE_021 | metagenome-assembled genome bin X355_Hoffmanns_Two_toed_Sloth | reverse complement strand
GCATTAAATCAGCCGTTTGCCGATCAGAAGATGTATCATCTGGGCTTTTCGATAGGGATCAATGCTCCCGATCTGATATTTTCCCATACAGGCTTTGTGGGGGAAAACGGCGATGCATGGTTTGCCGAAATACCCTCTTACTCTGTCGGATTTAGTGTAGGTATGATTGGAGACAGATACCTGAATGAATATTTCAACCTCCGTTTATCCCCCAGCATGCATTTGGGCGAAAGGCGTTTTGTATTCAGAGAACAGTCTTCGGGGGAGGAATATACAACATCATTGAAGGCCAGTTATCTCACGGTGCCATTACATCTTAAATTCAGCGCTCCCCGTATGGGGAACTACCGTCCTTATGTGTTGGGCGGGGCTTATGCGGCTTTGGATATCGGCTCTAAAAATGATCAGGCATTACGTTTTAAGAAGATGGACTACGGATTGGAATTCGGTGTGGGATGTAACATCTATCTGCCAATGTTTAAACTATGTCCGGAATTGCGCATTTCTTTCGGATTAGCCGATTTAATAGATAAAGACAGGTCAGACATAACGGATAAGGAAATGTTGAAATACAGGGACGCAATATCTTCCGGGAAATCACGTATGATTTCACTTATTTTCAACTTTGAATAATTAGCTATTACATATATGGATTTAATATACCAAACTGATTGCCGGGATATATCCTGGGAAAGAGTCCGTAATTTGCTGGATATTGTAGGTATGTCTACAGTTGATCCGGAGAAGCACCGGATTTCTTTTGAGGCCAGTCATTCTGTTATTTTTGTTTATGATGATACTACGCTGATTGGATTTGGACGTATGATATCCGATGGAGTGCGGCAATCGGCGCTCTATGACATTGCTGTCGCCCCTTCTTATCAGGGCCATAGAATAGGACAGGAGATAGTGACACGGTTAATGGCTGTTACTCCCGGTTGTAATTTTATTCTATACGCCTCTCCGGGAAAAGAAGGCTTTTATAAAAAGCTGAACTTTAAGAGAATGAAGACGGGAATGGCTTATTTTATAAATCCGGAAAGGATGGTTGACGGAGGTTTTGTCGAAGATGAATGATACGGAAAAAAGGACTGTAACGAAAATGATAAGGATATACTGTGCTGCCAAACATGGTAAATCCAAGACCTTGTGCGCCGGCTGCTCACTGCTGAATGAATATGCGATGAACAGGCTGGAACGCTGTACTTTTGGTGAAGATAAACCTACTTGCCAGAAATGTCCCATCCATTGTTATAGACCTGATATGAAATTGCGTATGCAGGAAGTCATGCGTTATTCCGGGCCGCGTATGATGTTCCATAGCCCCATGCTGGCTATCGCTCATCTTGTTAAAGGTATGAAGCCTGCAAAGAAGATATCACATAAATAAAAAAGCTGCCGGAATCTAATCCGACAGCCTTTCTTTAGTAGTATAAAAAAGTGTGTATATCTTATTTCACTTCCTCAAAATCCACATCAGTTACATCATTATCACCGCTTTTCGGCTGCTCTCCGGCATTACCTCCGGCTTGTTGGCCCGGATTTGCTCCGGCCTGATTGTACATTTCCTGACTTAGATTCTGGAACAATGTATTCAGTTCATTCATTGCAGTATCTATACCTGCCAGATCCTGCGCCTTGTGAGCATCTCTCAGCTTGTTTAAGGCTCCTTCGATAGGGGCTTTCTTGTCAGCAGGGATTTTATCACCAAGTTCACTCAATTGCTTCTCTGTTTGGAAAATCATAGAGTCGGCCTGATTCAGCTTATCTATTTTTTCCTTTTCTTTCTTATCAGACTCCGCATTAGCGGCAGCTTCGTCTTTCATCTTCTGGATTTCAGCATCGCTAAGGCCCGATGAAGCTTCGATACGGATTGATTGCTCTTTTCCTGTAGCTTTATCTTTTGCCGATACGCTCAGGATACCATTGGCATCGATATCGAATGTCACTTCTATCTGAGGTTCGCCACGACGTGCAGGCATAATGCCATCCAGATTGAATACGCCGATTTGTTTGTTATCCCTGGCCAACGGACGTTCTCCCTGTAATACATTTATCTGTACTGAAGGCTGGTTGTCGGCCGCAGTCGAGAATGTTTCACTCTTCTTGGTCGGGATGGTTGTATTAGACTCGATTAATTTTGTCATCACGCCACCCATAGTTTCAATACCTAAAGAAAGCGGGGTCACATCCAATAATAACACATCTTTCACTTCACCAGTCAGTACACCTCCTTGTATAGCAGCACCTACAGCAACCACTTCGTCAGGATTTACACCCTTGGACGGAGTTTTACCGAAGAATTTTTCAACTTCGGCCTGTACGGCAGGGATACGGGTAGAACCCCCTACAAGAATAACTTCATCTACATCGGACGCTGAATAGCCTGCGTCGCTCAATGCCTGGCGGCAAGGATCGATACATTTGCGTATCAGGGTATCGGCCAGTTGTTCGAATTTAGCACGTGTCAATGTTTTTACCAGGTGTTTTGGAATACCATTTACCGGCATTATATATGGTAAGTTGATTTCAGTAGATGTTGTGCTCGAAAGTTCGATTTTTGCTTTTTCAGCGGCTTCTTTCAGGCGTTGAAGAGCCATCGGGTCTTTGCGAAGGTCGAGTCCTTCATCTTTCAGAAATTCTTCTGCCAGCCAGTTTATAATCACCTGGTCGAAGTCATCACCACCGAGGTGGGTATCTCCGTTAGTCGATTTCACTTCAAATACACCGTCACCCAGTTCGAGGATAGAAATATCGAATGTACCACCACCAAGGTCGAATACGGCGATTTTCATATCTTTATGAGCCTTGTCAAGACCGTAAGCAAGGGCTGCGGCAGTAGGCTCATTGACGATACGTTGTACTTTTAGTCCTGCAATTTCTCCGGCTTCTTTTGTAGCCTGACGTTGCGAATCGCTAAAATATGCAGGTACGGTGATAACAGCATCTGTAACTTCCTGTCCAAGATAGTCTTCTGCTGTTTTCTTCATTTTCTGAAGAATCATGGCCGAAATTTCCTGTGGAGTGTACAGACGTCCGTCGATGTCTACACGTGGAGTATTGTTGTCTCCCTTAACTACTTTGTAAGGTACACGTGTAACTTCTGTCTGAACCTGATCCCAGGTTTCTCCCATAAATCTCTTTATGGAGTATATTGTTTTTTCAGGATTTGTAATAGCCTGACGTTTAGCAGGGTCTCCCACTTTACGCTCGTTCCCTTCAATAAATGCCACAACAGAAGGGGTTGTTCTTTTCCCTTCGTTGTTAGCGATAACGATAGGTTCGTTACCTTCCAACACGGCAACACAAGAGTTTGTGGTACCTAAGTCAATTCCAATTATTTTTCCCATTTTAGTTTATTATATTTATTTGTTTTTAATTCTGATTGATCATGTTTACGCTTTGTAGCGACACTATCTGTTATTCAAATGCTGTGCCAAAGTGATAATTTTTTTAAGAAAATGTGAAATATGACGATTTGTCAGAATTTTTATTAGGTAAAAAGTGTGGATTTATGCGGTAAGAGACGGGGTGTTTTCATGGTTTCATCCGCGTCAGGGCGAACGCCCGAAATTTAATCTTTTCTAAAAACTTTATCTATATAGTAAGCTGATAGCCTTTAGCTGTTAGCCTGTAGTTCTTTGAAAAAATAATTAGCAGATTTGTAAATTAGCATATTAGCAAATGAGTGATAAGTGTAACCTTTGTTACCTTTTTATAAAAAGATACGGGTAGAAAAGAACCGAGATGCAAGTTGTTTACTGATGACTAACGAGATGCTTCGCTCTGCTCAGCATGTCAATCGAATTATTGATTTTTCATCCTTAATTATTAATTGATTTTTCTGTTACTTCTGTTACTTTTTAACTGTATATGGTTAACAGATGCAAAAATAATAAGATAAAAACAATGAAAAAAGTGTCAGATGTGTCAGGTTTTAACAATGTATAGTTAATAAATGTAAATATAGTAATGAGCTATGGATTATGAGTTATAAGTGATGAGTTAGACTTTGCGGCTTAGGGTTCTTGCAAGAGAATACTGTTTTCTATTTCGGACTAATGGAAACTTTTTGTAAATTTGGGTTACGATAATCTCAATAAATATATGAGCCAGCCATTAGCAGAACGTTTGCGTCCACGTACCCTGGACGAATATATAGGACAAAAGCATCTTGTGGGTGAAGGCGCTATCCTGCGCAAGATGATAGAATCGGGACGAATACCTTCTTTTCTTCTTTGGGGCCCTCCCGGAGTAGGGAAGACGACATTGGCCCAGATTATTGCCAATACGCTGGATACTCCTTTCTATACATTGAGTGCGATAAACTCGGGTGTAAAGGATGTACGTGAGGTGATAGAACAGGCTAAAAAGAGTCAGTTCTTCAATACGAAAAGCCCTATTTTGTTTATTGATGAAATCCACCGCTTTTCAAAATCACAGCAGGATTCGTTGCTCAATGCAGTGGAAACAGGTGTGATTACATTGATAGGCGCTACAACGGAAAATCCTTCGTTTGAAGTTATACGGCCATTGTTGTCACGTTGTCAGGTGTACGTTTTGCAATCCTTGGATAAGGATGACCTGATCGAACTGGCTCATCGTGCCGTGACGCAGGATATTATACTTAAAGAACGGAATATCGAATTACAGGAAACCAATGCATTGCTTCGCTTTTCGGGAGGTGATGCCCGTAAACTGTTGAATATACTCGATCTGGTAACAGGCGCGGATGTGAGTGACAAAATTGTCATAACGGATAAGCTTGTGACAGAACGCTTACAGGAAAATCCGGCGGCATACGATAAAGGAGGTGAGATGCATTATGACATTATTTCAGCCTTTATCAAGTCTATCCGGGGTAGTGACCCCGATGCGGCTATTTACTGGCTGGCGCGGATGGTGGCCGGGGGGGAAGATCCGAAATTTATCGCCCGGCGGTTGGTTATCTCGGCGGCGGAAGATATAGGGTTGGCAAATCCTAATGCCCTCTTACTGGCGAATGCATGCTTCGATACTTTGCAGAAGATTGGCTGGCCGGAAGGCCGGATTGTCTTAGCCGAAGCCACCGTGTATTTGGCAACTTCACCAAAAAGTAATTCTGCATATATGGCTATAGATGAGGCTATCGCATTGGTGAATGAAACGGGTAACCTGCCGGTTCCGTTGCATTTGCGTAATGCACCGACCAAGCTTATGAAAGAACTGGATTATGGCAAAAACTACAAGTATGCCCACAGTTTCGAGAATAACTTTGTACAGCAGGATTATGTGCCTAAAGAAATAAAAGGACGCCAATTCTGGAAGCCGCAGCAAAACGCATCGGAGAGCAAAATTGTGGAATGGCTGAAAAAATTGTGGAAAGACAGGTATTGAACGATGCACCAATGAAGTATAAAACGCTAAAAGAACTTTATAAATGATGAAAAAAGCAGTAGTCAGAATCCTTGTGGTTTTATTGTCACTCTATATATTACTATGTGGATTCTTCTACTTTTTTCAGGAAAGACTGATTTTTTACCCTGCAAAACTTGATAATAATTATACTTTCCGGTTTAAGCAGGATTTTGAGGAAATATATTTAAAAGCGGATGATGGGACATCATTGAATAGCCTTCTGTTCAAAACAGAAAATCCCAAAGGATTGATTTTCTATCTGCATGGCAATGCCGGGGCTCTTGATTCATGGGGATACTTGGCTTCTGTGTATACGGATTTAGGCTATGATGTATTCTTTCTCGATTACAGGGGATTCGGCAAAAGTAGGGGTGAGATTGACAGCCAGAATCAATTATTCAGCGATATTCAGCTCGCTTATAATGAAATGAAGAAGCGATACGATGAAGACCGGTTAATTGTACTGGGTTTTTCTATCGGAACGGGGCCGGCCGCAAAGATTGCATCGGTAAATAACCCCCATATGTTGATTTTGCAGGCTCCTTATTATAGTCTTACGAATGTGATTCAGGATATTTGCCCTGTTATCCCCGGTTTTCTGGTCAAATATAAGTTGGAAATATATAAATATGTAAGTGAATGTAAAATGCCTGTTGTCATCTTTCATGGAAATAAAGATAAGGTGATAAACTATAATAATTCCATGAAATTGAAGCCTATATTGAAAGATTCGGATTTGCTTATTACATTAGAAAACGAAGAGCACAATGGTATAACCGAAAATGAAGTGTACAGGGAGGAAATAAAGAGGCTACTTACAAAATGACGTAGAATTTTATAGAATTTTTAATCATCTTTACAACATTCACAACCCTCATGTTTGTCCAATACCCGATGTGGAAAATCGCCGTGTCCGACAATTTCGATAGGGCAGGAGGAGTATGATTCTTCGAGCCATTCGGTCGAGATATTGGTACCTGAATGATAGTGGAGTCCTTCGTTTACACAGGCTATATTTTTAACCAGCGATATTACTGTACCTACATCATGGGAGACAAGAATAATGGCGGTGTCTTTATTTATATCTTCGAGTATTTTATAAAAATCAGTCTCGAATCGTTTGTCCACATATGAATTAGGTTCGTCGAGCACCAGCAGGTCTGGTCCGTCTATAATAGCACGCCCAAGCAAAGTGCGTTGGAGCTGGCCTCCGGATAATGCGCCTATAGGCCTGTCGATAAGTTTATCCAGTCCCATCTGATGCGCTATTACGCCCACCCTTTCTTTTTGCTCTTTGGTATAAGGTGAAAATACGCTGTGTTTGATTGTCAGCCCCGACAGTATAACATCATGGACGGATATGGGGAATTTTTTATCTATCTGGTTTATTTGCGGCAGATAACCGATGTTTATCTTATCCGTTTTCACGTCATTCCTGAAAAAAGATATACTGCCGTCCGTCGGTTTTACAAGTCCGAGGATCGTTTTCAATAATGTGGTCTTTCCTCCGCCATTGGGACCGATAATACCGAGGAAATCGTCCTGAAAAACATTCAGGTTCACGTTTTTCAGTACATAAGGATTGTCATCATATCCTACCGAAAGGTCACTTATTTCGAGTATTTTGCTCATTTGTTTTCCTGTGCCAATGCTTTGGCTATTTTTATCATTTCTTCGTCCCAGTTATACGATAACAGGTTTATCCGGATTGTTTTTCCATTTATCGCTTCTGCTACGGTTTCTGCATTTTTCGTATCGAACTCCTGCTGGATGAAAACAACTTTTATACCTTCAGCTTTTGCTTTATCTATAAGATCCTTTAGCTGCGACGGCGACGGGTTTTTCCCTTCATGCTCGATTGAGTATTGGGTCAATCCGTATTCATCGGCAAAATAACTGAGTGCGGGATGATATATTATAAATGCTTTGCTCGGAGCTTTGTCCAAATACGATTTGATGATGCTGTCGGTACTGTTCATCTCAGCAATCAGCTTGTCGTAATTGGCTGTATAGTCTGCTTCATTATCAGCATCCAATTCTAATACAGCCTTGTACATGTTTTCGACTATAATTTTAGCCGACCTTACCGAACTCCATGTATGCGGGTCACCTGCTGCATGGGAATGGGTATGATTATCGTCTTCACAGTGTATATGAGCGTCACCTATAAGCTGAATACCTTGCGAACAGTTTACTACTTTTAGTTCCGGGTTACTCCGGGATATTTTATCTATCAATGTATTTTCTATCCCCAGATAACCGATTTTGAAGTAGGCCACACTTTTATCCAGAGCCATCATCTGCGATGGGGTGAAGTCTGCACTTTCGGGATTGGAACCCGATGGCACGATGCAATTTATTTGATAGTGATCCCCTGCAATTTTACTTAGAAAATATTTTTGTGGTTCTATAGTTACCGACAGAGTCCGGATTTTATCTGCTTTAGATGGTTTACAACCACTAAGAGATAGAATACCCAGTAATATCATGGTAACAACTAATTTATAACTCATAACTTATAATTTATAACTTGCGTCAGACCTATTCTCCTTTTGTTAGATCGTATATCTTGCGGATACGGTTCAGTTCTTTTTCAAAGTCTATTTCCAGATCGTGAAGTATACCGTCGTTCAGATCGTAGACCCAGCCGGCTACACGGGGATAACCTTTTGCCAGATACGATTTCTGTACTTCCGCTGTCTTTATTATATTCAGGCATTGTTCGTATACATTTATTTCTACCAGACGGTTATATCTGGCTTGCGGATCGGAAATGGTATCCAGTTCTTTCTCGTGCAGGCGGTACACATCGCGTATGTTACGCAGCCACGGATTGAGTATTCCTAAATCTTTAGGCTCCATTGCGGCTTTTATCCCTCCGCAATTGTAATGTCCGCATACAATGATGTACTTTACATTCAAATACTCCACCGCATAGTTTATTACCGACAATACGTTGAGGTCGTTATTGACCACCATATTAGCGATATTACGGTGTACAAATACTTCTCCGGGTTGCAAGCCCATTATCTCATTGGCATGAACGCGGCTATCGGAGCATCCTATATAGAGATAATCAGGATTCTGTTCGTTTGCCAGATGGGAAAAAAAGTCCGGATTTTCCTCACTCATTTTCCCGACCCATTTTTTATTTGCTTCGAATATACCTTTATATGATTTTTGTATTTCCATTATGTTTTATAAGTCTTTTACCTGTTTCAGAATGTCGAGCACTTGTTCAATCAGTGAATGTGCACCATCATTAACAATTACAAAATCAGAAAGTTTAGCTTTCTCTTCATCCGGCATCTGGTTTTGTATGCGTTCCAATACTTTTTCGCGGGTAGTATTATCCCGTTTTATCGTGCGTTCCAGCCTTATTTCCAAAGGTGTATATACCATCACTATTTTATCCACCAGTTTATTGAATCCGGATTCGAAAAGAATCGCTGCTTCGTGTGCTATTACCGGATAATGTGCATGGTTAATCACCCATTCTTTAAAATCTTTTTCTACTTCGGGATGTATTATTACGTTTACCTGCTCCAATTTGGCTTTATCATTGAATATATGGGAAGCCAGTAATGCTTTGTTTAGCACGCCGCCTTCGAATAATCCTTCCCCATAGATATTAATCAATTTTTCTTTTATGATTGGGGAAGTTGCCACGAGCCTTTTACTTTCCGTATCGGCAATGTAAACGGGAACATTACAAAGGGTGAATATCTCCGAAACGGTAGATTTGCCACTTCCTATTCCTCCTGTTATACCTAATTTAATCATTCTAAGAGATTGTTATTAAGTAAAAGAATGTATTGAGTATCTATTTCTGTTCCAGTACAAATTCCACTTCGGAAGGAACGGGGCCTTTAGTCTGTATATAATCCGGGCTTTCTGTTATTCGCACGGGGATCGAAGCCTCTTTCAGGTCTTTGAGATCATTATAGTCTATAATTACCTGAAAGTCGTGAGACGAAATGTCATTATATCTTTTGATGCCGACAAAGAAGGGTATCTTGATCGACGACGGGAAGAACTTGATTGTCAGATTTTCCGGTAGATTGATACATTCAACGGGAACTTCCACTTCCTTTGTACTGAATTTATCTACCGATACATTTAGTTCTACAGTGTTGGGTACAAAACGAATGCCTTTGGTTTGCTTCATTGCCACCAGCATTTTTTTATCCTCCGTTACTTCTCTAAGTGTATCATTCACTGTGTGAGCGTAATGCAATGTATCCAATGCGGCTCGGCTGCCATATACAAGCACCGAATCGGGTTCGATTGTCAGTTCCCCGTCGATCAGATAACCTGATGCCAGACTTATATAACCGTCATATATAACGGGTAGTTTCTTTTGGTGCAATACGGCATAGGCATAAGATACGCGGGTGGGGGAGTAGCTTATTAATTCAGACGAAGTGAAAAGTTTTCCCCGGACCAATTGTTCGAAGTTCCTACCCTGTATAACCTTTTCCTGTGTTCCTTTTACTATATCCCTCACATCTACTTCCAAAGAGTCGTATCTATGGGTGAAATAGTATTTGAACATGGCTGCCCCGTCGTCTTTGATGCGTACATATATTTTCGATGGTAGTTCGTTTTCGAAAACGATGCTATCGGGAACATTTACATATTTAACAGGTATAGTGAGAGTAGACTCAAATTTTTGACGATAGACCTGCATCATCCAAAAAACTGAGGACAGCAATACAAAAAACAAAAAAGTCAGCATCTTTTTCCATGATATATTTGTGAAAAACGATCTGACTTCTTGTATGATGATATTTTTAGTATCGCTCATATAGCTATACCTGACTTTTATGTTTCATTCAAACAATTATCTGTTGTTAGCCTGAGTATCAGCCGCTGAAACGTAAACAGAAGATTTTTCGATTGTGATTTTTACTCCGTCGGCAATTTCCAGTACAAATGTAGAATCGTTTACCTCTTTCACTTTTCCGTGAATACCTCCGGCTGTAACTACTTTGTCACCCACTTTGATTGCATTCCGTGCTTCCTGCAACGCTTTTTGTTTCTTTTGTTGCGGACGTATCATAAAGAAATACATGATGGCAAATAATAGCACCATCATTACAATCATGCTACCGCTGCTGCCTAATCCCAGAAAACCTCCGCCGGCAGGTGCACCACCTTCGGTTGCTTGCAATAATACATTTAATAAAGTCATAAATTCTTTAATATTTGGTTTATATTATTCTTTATTTATCTCCTTCCCTGAAAAAGCTTTACAAATATAAGCGATTATTTTGAATTAGAGTGAAGGTGAAAATATGATAAATATTATTATTTCTTAATTATCTTCTTTTCTTCCTTTAGTTCTTTTACAATTGCATCCAGAATACCGTTTATAAAAGAAGCACTTTTGGCTGTGCTGTATGATTTTGCTATATCGATATATTCGTTCAGAGTTACGCTTACCGGTATGGATGGAAAACTTACGATTTCACCTATTGCTATCTGCATTATTACCATATCCATGAGGGCTATACGTTCCGATTCCCAGTTTTTGGTATATTTATCTATGAGTTCGCGGTATTCCTTACCATTCCAGAGGGATTCACGTAGCAATTTTACTGCGAATTCTCTGTCGGAATCATCTTTGAACATAGGAAGTAATTCCTGGGCTGCTCCCTTGTTTTCCTCAAATCTTTTAATCGTTTTCAGGACAAAAGACTCAATGATTTCAATGTCGTCATTCCAGTAAAGGCTTTCATCCTCCAGCAAGGTGTATAATTCTTCATCGGTACAGATGATATGCTTGAATGTTTTGCGCCAAAACTCTCGGTCGTCGTCATAGCTATGGGAATCACCGTCCATATATTCTTGGTAAATATCCGAATTGAGGATGTTTTCAAGCATCTTACGAACAAAAGTATCGTGGTCGTACCAAGAAAAAGGCCTGTCTTTAAGATATTTATTCAATTCGAGGTTTTCTCTCAATTGAAGAATAAATTTGTTCTTTAATAACCTGGTGTTTGGTTTTATATCTTCTTCTGTGGGCAAAAGCTTCGACTTGCGGTTATCGACTTTCTGGGCATAAGAGTCGGTAAGTTCAACCAAAAGTGATAGTAGATAGAAGTATAAATCGTATGATTTTTGTAGACTGAAAAGAAGCTCGTTTTCAGCTTTTCTCATGTCTGTAGTTTCACCCTGACTGTATGAAAACAGTATTTGGACAACTCTGATACGGATAAGAACGCGGTTTATCATTTTTACATTAAAATGTTTCAGGCTGCAAAATTAAACATTTTTTTCAATAAAGTGAATAGAGTTAGGGCAAACCACGAAATTTATTTTTTTGAAATACTTTATCTATATAATAAGCTATTAGTTTTTAGCTATTAGCTTATAGCTCTTTGATGTATTGGAATAAGTAGTAAATTTTAAGTTATATGAGATACGAGTAAACAAGACACGAGATACAAGTTGTTGACTGATGACTGTTTACTGTTCACTGAAACAAGTGTTACCTTTGTTACTTTTTCAAAGTAGTAAGTACCGAGTAATAAGTATAAAGGGGCTTCTAATTGTTAACTGATGACTGTTTACTGTTAACTGATATATCTGTTACCTTTGTTACCTTTTAATTATATATAGTTAATGTATGTGAAAATCAGAGATGGGGAATAGAATTCTTTTTTTAGTTTTATATTTTGTTCATCTATCAATGATAGTATAAATAGATGACTTTTTAACCCTTACTATTTTCATGGGAAACATTCTAAGGCTTATCTTTGTTAGATATTATCTAAAATCATAATTCACAATATAGATGGAACATGTAAAAAAACCGGACTGGTTGAAAATAAAACTGGGAGGTAGCGATCATTTCTCCGAAACTTTAAATATAGTAGAATCACATGGATTACATACAATTTGCACCAGCGGACGTTGCCCGAATATGGGTGAATGCTGGGGGAGGGGAACTGCCACATTTATGATTGGCGGAGATATATGCACCCGTTCATGCAAGTTCTGTAATACAAAGACCGGACGTCCACTGGCTTTGAATCCTTTCGAACCGGCAAATGTTGCCAAATCGATACAATTGATGGGACTTAAACATGCTGTGATAACTTCGGTAGACAGGGACGACCTGCCGGACCAGGGGGCCCAGCATTGGGTGGATACTATCAATAAAGTACGTCAGGTAAACCCTTCTACTACTATTGAAGTGTTGATACCTGACTTTCAGGGAAAATTTGAGCTGGTAGATATGGTATGCAAAGCTGCTCCGAATGTTATTTCACATAATATGGAAACTGTAAGAAGCCTTACCCCGAAAGTGCGCAGCGCGGCAAAATATGATGTAAGCCTGTCAGTATTGAAACGTATTGCAGATAATGGGCTGAAAGCCAAATCAGGAATGATGGTCGGTCTGGGAGAAACTACCGACGAGATATTTCAGTTAATGGATGATCTCCGGGCATCGAACTGTTCGGTGTTGACAATCGGCCAATATTTGCAACCATCCCGTAAGCATCTGCCTGTGGTTTCATACATTCATCCGGATGAGTTTAAACGTTTTAAGGAAGTTGCCTTGAGTAAAGGATTCGACTATGTAGAGAGCGGTCCGTTAGTGCGATCGTCTTATCATGCTGAAAATTGCTTGTAATCATGGTCAATCAAGTAGAATTCTCTTTACAACCACGAAACAAAGGCTTTCATCTGGTAACAGAAGAAATAATGCAAAACCTGCCTGCTTTACCTCAGGCAGGTTTGCTGCATCTGTTCATAAAGCATACCTCTGCAGCCCTTACCGTCAATGAGAATGCCGATCCCGATGTGCGGGAAGATATGGAATCTATATTCAATCGTCTGATACGCGAACGTGAGCCTTATTATGTGCATACAATGGAAGGTGACGACGATATGCCTGCGCATGCAAAGACGACTCTTGCTGGGGTTAGTCTTACTATACCGATTACAAAGAGCCGCCTTAATATGGGTATCTGGCAGGGAATCTATTTGTGCGAGTTCCGCAACCATGGAGGCAGCCGCCATATTGTGGCTACCGTTATCGGCTGATTACTTGCTGAAGTATAAATAGTATTCACCCGGATTCAGTGTTATCTCTTGTGTCGATTCATTTACAACCAAAGTCTTGCCGGTGAAATAATCCTGCCATGTTCCTGTCTTGCTGAAATTTACGGTTGCAGTTGCAGGTGCAATAGCGAAGTTTGCTATAGCACACACATATCCCTCAGCCGACTTTAGCAGTATTTGTTTGAAGTTATCACCAATACCGATGGTATAATCAGTTGTAGAAAAAATAGGATTAGTCGTATGCAATTTGTTCATCCTGGCATATACATCATGCAAGGCTTTTCTCGTGGCAACATCGTAATAGTCCCATTTGATTGGTTTCTTAGCAGTGCGATAACGCCCGTCCTGATAGTCGCTTGTCCAGTAGCCGTCTTCACGGGCATTGATAGAATAATCATATCCCGATTCGCCAAACTGCCAGATCATCTTCGGACCGGGAAGCGACATCAGGATAACAGCGGCAGCTTCTGTACGTGCCAGTCCGACAGGTAACTCCTGCACATTGTAAGACGGGTTGTTCGTATTGCCATAACTATTGTTTTTGAACATGATGCGTTCTTCGTCGTGGCTTTCCATATAAGCCACAAGGTTTGGTTTTGTCCAGCCCCGTTCCTTGTATGAAGCCCAACTTATATCTCCTTTCAGTTTTTCATAGTCTCCCATCTCATGTCCCCATCCCATAGTTACTTCATTGAAGTTGTAGTTGATATTACCCCATAGATAGATTCCGTCATCGGACAATATCTTCTCTTCTCTATTATCTGCGAGATGTTCAAAGATGATAATTGCATCAGGATTACGTTTGCGAATCTCATTCACCATCCTTTTCAGTATATCGATACGGGGCTGGTCAAATGCATTGCCATCTCCTTTAGTATTGGTAAAACCTTTTGTGAAGTCGAAGCGGAAGCCATCGACCTTATACTCTTTCATCCAGTATGAGCAAACACTGTCTACAAAAGCTTGTGTATATTTGCTTTCATGGTTGAAGTCATATCCCCAGAAATAATCAGGATTTGGAGACTCCTTATTATACCAAAGATTATCCCCGATATTATCATTGTTATCGTTCTTATACATGGTGACCATAGGGCTTTGGCTGTAACTGTGATTCAGTACCATATCCATAATTACCGCTATGCCCTTTTCGTGGCAGGCGTCGATGAAAGCTTTATAATCGTTTGAGGTACCATATGCTTTATCTGTCGCAAAATAGAAAGATGGGTTATAGCCCCAACTGTCATTCCCTTCAAACTCATTGAACGGCATCAGTTCAATAGCATTTACTCCCAGATTCTTTATATAGTCGAGCTTCTCCTGCACTCCTTTTATACTTCGTGTCTCTGTAAAATCCCGGATAAGTACTTCATAAACAACCATGTTATCGGGATTCTGAAGCCTAAAATCCGATATATTCCAGGAATATTTGGCAGGAGAGGTATTTACTACCATAGACAGGCCGGTAGTTTTTGTCGTCGGTGTAATCAAGCCCGGATATATCTCATATTCCATATTTATGTACAGGTCATTTTTCGGATCAGATATCTTAGATGCATAAGGGTCTGCCACTCTTATTTTATTATCGATCAGATATTGGCATATGTACTCTTCGCCTTTTTCCAAACCACCGATCTTTATCCAGAAGCGGTCATCCTCCTGATTCATTTTGTATGCCTCAGACACTTTCCAGTCATTGAAATCGCCGATAAGATATACTGATTGCTTACCGGGTGCGAATAATACAAAGGCCAGAGAATCGTCGCTGAGAATAGTTATACCATCTCTTAAATTTCCGATAGATGAACCAGATGTCGGAGGTTCCGGAACTTCCGGTATAATAGGATCGTCATTGTTGTCGCTGCAAGCTACAAATATTAATAAGAACAAGACTAAAAAATGGAACTTTTTCATGATTAAAATTAGATTGAATTATCAATAGGTAGAACCGGATGTAAAACTAGCTCAATTTATTTATGCTGGTTTTTGTTTAACTGTTTAATCGATAAATTTAACCTGCAAACGGTTGCAGGTTAAATGATTGAACGTGCAAATAAATATGCATAATTTGAGCTATAACGATAAGTCAGTATAATAATACGTTTTGAAATATCTGTTAATGATAGTTGAAGAGAATGATTTATTGGATAGTAGATGTACTAAATTAGGAGTGCTTTATCTATTTAAGGTAGTACTGATGTGGTAACTATTATGAACCTTCATAAAAACAAAACACAGAGTCTGTCAAACAGGCTCTGTATTTCTTATTTTGATACTCGATATACTTTTTCTATTATATAGAAAGTATCTTCAATGTATTTAAAAGATCTTGTTGCAACGGCTTATTCTTCTTAATCGCTTTTGAAAAAGGCACATTTACTATTTCATCATTTTGTATGCCAATCATCACATTACGCTGTCCGTCCAATAACGCATCAATTGCCGCTGCACCCATTCTGCTTGCCAGAATTCGGTCGTTGGCCGTAGGTGAGCCTCCTCGTTGCACATGTCCCAGAATGGTTACACGTACATCGTATTGCGGATATTCTGTTTTCACACGTTCAGCCATGGCCATTGCGCCTCCGGTAATATCGCCTTCGGTTACAAGGACTAAGCTACTGTTTTTGCTTTTGCGGAAACCATTGGAAATCAGGTCTCCCAACTGGTCTTGTTGCAGCATCATCTCGGGGATAATGGCGGCTTCGGCGCCCGACGCAATAGCTCCGTTCAGGGCAAGGAAACCACATTCACGCCCCATCACCTCTATAAAGAACAAGCGTTCGTGTGAACTCGCTGTGTCACGTATTTTATCTACCGCCTGCATAATGGTGTTCAGAGCCGTATCATACCCAATGGTAAGGTCAGTACCTTGCAAGTCGTTATCAATCGTTCCGGGTAAGCCAACAATCGGATAGTTGAACTCCTGCGCAAATATACGCGCTCCGGTAAGGGAACCGTCTCCTCCGATAACTACCAATGCGTCAATTCCTTCTCTTTGCAGTGCTTCAAAAGCGATCTTACGACCTTCCGGCGTTTGGAATTCTTTACTACGGGCGGTTTTCAGAATTGTACCGCCTTGTTGTATTATATTACTTACACTATTGGTTCTGAAAGGTTCGATTTCGTCGAATATCAGTCCCTTATAACCACGCATAATACCTTTTACTTCCAGCCCGTTATAAATAGCAGCACGAGTGACAGCACGAATTGCAGCATTCATACCGGGAGCGTCGCCTCCGGATGTCAAAATACCGATACACTTGATTGTAGACATAGTTTTACTAATATTTTATTCTCTTTTTTGCACGTTAAAAAATCAGGTACAAAAGTAAGAATAAAATGGCTGATTCGGTAATTTTTTAAAGCAATTTGGCTAAACTAATACCGATCTTATTTCATTTATCTTGGCTTCAACCTCTTCCATTTGCCATTTTGGTGTGGAGGTCGCACCACAGATTCCGATGGATGCAGTCTTACTTACAACATCGGGATCAATATCTGAAGGCGTTGTGATAAAATAAGAGTTAGGATTATATTTCTTACATTCCGCAAACAGTACCTTTCCGTTCGAACTCTTTTCTCCTGCAACAAAGAAGATGATATCATTCTTAGAGGCAAATTCTTTGATATTCGGAATGCGGTTCGATACCTGACGGCAGATAGTATCAAAGAATTCAAACTTGGCATCGCCTATCATACGGCTCTGCATAATATCAATGATCTCCTGAAACCCATCGAGAGGTTTGGTTGTCTGTGAGAATAAGCATATATTTTTTGAAAAGTCGAGCTTTTCCAAATCCTCTTTCTTCTCAATAACAATTGCAGTGGACTCTGTCTGGCCTAACAGTCCGTTTACTTCCGCATGCCCATTCTTTCCGTAGATAACGATTTGTGTATTATTGTCTTTCTCATTATCATATTTGTCGTGTATCTTTTTCTGCAGGCGAAGCACGACTGGGCATGAAGCATCAATAATTTCAATATTATTATCCTTTGCAATCTGGTATGTTGATGGCGGCTCGCCATGTGCCCTCAATAAAACCCGGGCATCTTTCAATTGTGCAAATTCTTCGTGATTGATTGTTTTTAATCCAAGTTTTTCGAGTCTGTCAACTTCCAGATTATTGTGAACTATGTCACCAAGGCAATACAATGTACCACCTTTTGCGAGTTCCTCTTCCGCTTTTTTTATGGCATTGACCACTCCAAAACAGAAACCTGATTTTGCGTCTATCTCTATATTACTCATTTAGTTTGTTGTTATTTGTTTGAACTTCTCCAGCAACCATTGCATCTGTTCATCAATGGTCATATGTGAATTGTCCAGAAGGATGGCGTCATCCGCTTTTATCAGAGGGCTTTCAGCCCGCGTCTGATCCATATGGTCTCTGGACTTTAAATTTTCTAATACTTCATCAAAAGTTGTTTCCGTATTACCTTTCGAGCGTAATTCATCGAAGCGTCGTTGTGCCCTTATCGTTGCGTCAGCCGTAACAAAGACTTTCATTTCAGCATTAGGAAATACGACTGTACCGATATCCCTCCCGTCCATTACTATGCCTTTAGCCTCACCCATTTGCTGCTGTAAGGCAACCATTGCATGACGCACAAATGGAATAGCACTAACAATACTTACTTTTGAGGAAACCTCCATACTACGAATGGCGGATTCAACCTTTTCTCCGTTAAGATATGTATCAGGCGCCCCTGTATCTTTATTTAGATGAAATTCTATTTTTATATTTTTTATATCGTCATGCAATCTATTTTCGTTTAGTTTACCATCTTAAAATAAATTATGTTGTATGTAGTAAAGTGTAACCGCCCTGTACATGGCCCCGCTGTCGATGTAGATGTATCCGATTTGTTTTGCCAGGCTTTTAGCCATTGTGCTTTTACCGTTCGATGAAAAACCGTCGATTGCAATAACTATTTTCTTCATATTTAATTTTAAAACATTCTATCAGAATAAATGTTTAGTCTATCCCTTATAAATTTATTTAATTACAGAGAGCAAAGATAGCTATTTTTGGCTATTGGCAGACACCTTTATTATTCTTGTCACTAACAGGTAATAATTCGATTCTGATGACAATTCTCTATAGGTTTGATTCTCTGTTGCAAAGAAATTCATTTAACTGTTACATGCTTTTTGTTATTAACATTATTGTTGTATGTAAATCAAAAACTGAAAATGAACACTCTATTTTTTTATATTTTGATAGGGAAAATAAATTTTGTAATTTTGCAGCACCAACCCGTATATGGTATTTCTATCTGATATTATATACGAACGATAAAACAAATGGAGGGGGTATCCGCAAAAGGGTACTCCCTTTTTGTGTGTCTTCTTCTGAAAAAAGTATGTCAGAATGGCAATAAATAACTTAAATTATGAATGAAAGAATAAAAGGTGGATTGCTGGTATTCACTGGAGCAGCCAGTTTTGGTCTGTTATCTACAATTGTAAAATTTGCTTATGCTAATGGTTATACTCTGGGCGAAATTACAGGTACTCAGTCTTTTTCGGGAATGCTTATCTTGTGGTTGCTATACATGGTCTCCAAATCATTTAAGAGAAAACATAAACCCGAAGATCCGGTTGTAATAAAATCTGTGACCAGTTGGTGGAAAATTGCCTTATCAGGAATCTTTACCGGTCTGGTGGGAATATTCTATTATCAGTGTGTCAGATTGCTGCCTGCATCAGTGGCTATTATCTTACTGATGCAATATTTGTGGATAAGTATATTGATTGAAACTATCGTATTTAAGAAAAAGCCAAGCAGGAAGCAACTATTGCTGCTTAGTGTTGTACTATTAGGTACGCTTTTGGCCGGTGGAATATTCAGTCAGGAAATAATTCTTAATCTGAAAGGTATTATTTTCGGTTTACTGGCGGCGACTTGTTATGCTATATTCCTGATGACTAGCGGACGTGTAGGTAATGACCTTCCTGTGTTGAAAAAGAGCGCGTTGATGATTACGGGTTCCTGTGCTATCACCTGGATTATTTTCCCTCCTATATTTTTCTTCAATGGTATATACTGGGAAGGATTGGTCTTTTGGGGATTAATCCTGGCTTTACTCGGCACTGTCATCCCTCCGCTTCTGTTTTCAATGGGGATACCGCGTGTCGGTGTTTCTATCGGAGCCATACTTAGTGCAGTAGAATTACCGGTAGCAATTTTTTCTTCGGCATTCATTCTTCACGAATCTGTAGACTATATACGATGGGTCGGAGTAATTCTTATATTAATAGCTATTATAGCTACAAATCTTAAAACAAAAGAACCTATCGGTCAATCAAAAATAAAAGATGATTGCATTCAATAGATTATCTGTGAGCAAGAGTGTGGATGACTTGGGCTATATAACAATAAGATTATAAAGACTGTATATTTTCCGAACCCGGATTGTCAAATAGATTATTATCATCAATTACCGGTTTAACTTTCTTTTTTCGGAATATGATAATCAGATACACCACCGACAGAATTGAAGTGGCACAGAGCAGATACACCCCGCTTCCATACTTCGGAAGCTTATAGAAAAGATTGAGAGATACAACGAAGGCCAATATACCCGCTATCATAAGGAGTACGCGCGCTGATTTCTTTTTGAGGGACAGCCATGACACCGCGCTGAAGATACTGAGTAGAGGAATGAGATAAACAACATATGTAATATAAACCGACTCTTTATTACGGGAGAAAAAATTAGTCACTTTTGTTACCTTTTTCTGTATGTCGGGTATATCCCAACCTACGATTTTCACCAAACCCATATCGAGCCACGGCAACGAAAACGCGATAATAAACAACAGGGCAAAAAGTAATTCGAAAGATATGTAACGGTTTAGCTTATCCATAATATTATAGTTCTATTTCGTCGGCGGTAATATATCCGTTTGTCATGCAATAGAATATCAATCCCGATACTGTTTTTATCCCCAGCTTGGCTGTGATATTCTTTCGGTGCGACAACACGGTGTTCAGGCTTATATTGAGTTTATCGGCCACCTCTTTGTTTAACAGTCCCAAGGCCACAAGGCGAAGTACATCCAACTCTCGCTGCGACAAGGCCTGCGCTTTTGTTGCTTTAATAGCATGGCTAACCGATATCAATTCCTGCAGGTCTTCTATCCCTGATTCGGACAAATCCGCAATCATGGGTTTTAAGATTTTCTCCCTTATACGGTTATGCTTCTCCAAATCCCGTTGAAAACTGTCTATCGTAAATATAGTGGCATAGCACATGTTTTCATTAAAGTTTCCTGATATATGTTTAATTATAATGCTCTTAAGATCGGTAAGGAGGGCTAGGGGGGCATCCCCTTTCATCATTCCCTGCTCAATCTGTCCGATCAGTTCATTCTTAAACTCTGTGAACAGGCGGCTTATGAGTTTCAACTGGGGGTTATTGGGGTCGCTCATAGATATGAAAGCGTTCAGATGCTTTTCCAGATTGTGGAGTTGCCCGTGTATCAGGTATGCATCGGTCTGCTTTATGTATGTGACCACCAACTCAATATCAAATTTTTGCAGTTTGCGTTCCGGGAAGTAATCCTCGTTAAGGAAAGTATTGAGTATGGCGAGAAAAAACTCTGTATTGATACCCGCTTTCCGGCAAATATCGGCGATGGTTTTATCTCCCAGTCCCAGTTTTATCCCGAAACGGTTGATAACAGGGATTAACTGATGATTTTCTTCTATGATTTCCGATAAAATAAAGGACGAATCTACAAAGAGCATATACTTGATAATTTTGATAACAAAAGTACATATTTATTCTGATATCTTTTTCTAAAATCTTTATCTATATAATTAAAAAAATCATAGTCTGTATTTATATCACAATCAATACTTATAGATTTTAGCGATAATCCCTTAAAAACAATTTATGATAATTATCAGCCAATTGTTAAACAAATATTGGATTAAGATTGTTAAATTTGCATACACACTAAAAAACAGAAGTTTATGAAAAGAATATTTTTTACGTGTCTAACGCTCTCTGTATTACTTATAAGTAATGCAAAAGCACAAAATATAAACAACGATAATAATAACAATCAAAAAACAAAAGCTATGAAATTTGAATTACCAAAGTTGCCATATGCGACAAATGCTTTAGAGCCGGTTATAAGCCAACAGACTATCGAGTTACACTATGGTAAGCACCTTCAGACTTATATAACAAACCTGAATAATCTTGTTCCCGGAACCAAATTTGAGAATGCCGACCTTGAAACAATCGTAAAGGAAAGTGACGGAGCTATTTTCAACAATGCAGGACAGACATTGAACCACAATATATATTTCCTTTCTTTCAGCCCTAACGGTGGCGGAGAACCTAAGGGAAAACTCGCCGAAGCCATTAACAAAAAATGGGGTTCGTTCGAAAACTTCAAAAAAGAATTCGTTACAGCAGGTACAGCAGTATTCGGCTCGGGTTGGGTATGGCTGGCTAAAGATAACGCAGGCAACCTGGAAATTACAAAAGAGCCTAATGCCGGTAACCCTATTACAAAGGGCCTGACTCCGCTTTTGGGATTCGACGTATGGGAACATGCTTATTATCTTGATTACCAAAACCGTCGTGCAGACCATCTTGCCGAATTATGGAAGATAATTGACTGGAGCGCTGTAGAAGCTCGTTATTGATAAAGTAGTGTTTATTATATTAGAAAAGCAACCTTTCGAGGTTGCTTTTTTTGCTTATATTTGTATCAGAATGTAATACTTAAGCGATGAAAAAAACAGCCATACTAGCTATAGACCTGCAAAACGACTTCACCTCTCCTACAGGCTCCCTGTTTGTGAAGGATGCAGATATAGACGTAGTCCGTATCGCAGACTTTATCCGGAAAAACCAGGCTAAGATAGATTATGTGGCTCTTACGCTCGACTCACATCAGCCTATACATATAGCTCATCAAATCTATTGGAAGAATAAGGATGGAAATCATCCGCTGTTGTTTTCCATTATCAGCGCGGCAGATGTTAAGTCGGGATTATGGCAGGCGCAATATAACAAGGAATTAGCCATTCCATATCTGGAACAGCTTGAAGCCAAAGGCGAAGTATGTACTATATGGCCGATGCACTGTATATTAGGGACAAACGGGTGGTCTATAGACAAAGCTGTTACCGACAGCCTTACTGAATGGACCGTGAATAATAATAAATCGTATGAACTATTCTATAAGGGATATTCGCAATCGACCGAACATTACAGTATCTTCAGAGCGGCTGTAGAATGGGATTTCCTGCCGGAGACTCAATTGAATAGCAGGTTGCTGTCTATTCTAAATTCATATGATGAAGTATTGCTTATAGGGGAAGCTGCAGATTATTGTGTGGCCAACTCTCTTAATGACATTCTTGATACTTCCAGCGAACTGGCGAAGAAGACTGTGGTTCTCACGGATTGCATGTCGTGGATCGATCCGGAGAATGTAAGGGCAAAAGCGATATTCGATAAAGCAAAAAAAATGGGAGTCCGCTTCGAAACAGCCGTGAACTATAAATTCTGAAACCAACTGATACTTATATATAACATATAGCATGAAAAACCAACTGATTTTATCCGTACTGTCGGGGTGTGCATTTATTCCCGTACAGGCGCAGGTACACACTAATTTTATCGTTATCAATCTGGATGATGCGGGGTATGGAGACTTTTCTTATAAAGGTGCACTGGGATACAAGACCCCCAACATTGACAAAATGGCGGCGGAAGGGATGCAATTTACACATTTTCTTGCTGCCCAGCCCGTGAGTGGGGCGTCACGTGCCGCGTTGCTTACAGGATGTTATCCAAACAGGATCGGATTTTCCGGAGCGCCGGGCCCTGACTCCAAAACGGGAATAGATGCCGGGGAAGAAACGATTGCAGAAGTGCTGAAGAAGAAGGGGTATGCCACTGCCGTTTACGGTAAATGGCATTTGGGGCATCTCGAACCGTTCCTCCCGCTTCAAAACGGATTTGACGAATACTACGGACTACCTTATTCGAACGATATGTGGCCGTATCATCCTCAAAACGGCATATGGTTCAATTTTCCCGATTTGCCGACCATCGAGAATAATAAGATTATAGGATATAATACAGACCAGTCGAAATTTACGACTGACTATACAGATCGCACCATCAACTTCATACGAAAGAATAAGAATGTACCCTTCTTTATCTATCTGGCGCATTCCATGCCCCATGTGCCGCTGGCGGTATCCGACAAGTTTAAAGGTAAAAGCAAACAGGGACTATACGGAGATGTAATGATGGAACTGGACTGGAGTGTAGGAGAGGTATTACAAACGCTGAAAGACCTGAACCTTGAAGAAAATACTCTGGTCATACTCACTTCTGATAACGGGCCGTGGATAAATTACGGCAATCACGCAGGTTCGACCGGCGGACTAAGAGAAGCAAAAGGAACTACCTTCGAGGGTGGAAACCGTGTTCCCTTCATCGCATACTGGAAAGGCAAAATAGAAGCGGGGACGGTATGTAACAGGATGGCGTCCAATATAGACATACTACCCACATTGGCAGATATAAGCAATGCGCCGCTGTCCCAGAACAAGATCGACGGGGTCAGCTTGTTGCCCCTGATGAAAGGTGATATGGAAATGATTCCCCACCAGTATTTCTTCTATTATTACAGGGTAAATGATCTGGAAGCCGTAACCGACGGAACTTATAAACTTATATTTCCGCACAAGCACAGGACCTACAGCCTGTCTCCTCCGGGCAATGACGGAAAACCGGGAGATGTAAAAGAAGATTTTGAATTGAAAGAACCACAATTGTTCGATCTGCGCCGCGATGCGGGTGAATGCTACAATATCATAAACGAATATCCCGAAATAGCCGACAGGCTGGAAAAGGCAGCCATGACAGCAAGAGAGGATATCGGAGATAATCTTACGAATATGAAAGGAGCAAACCGCAGGCCAATAGGCAGGGTGGATAAATAAGCCTTTCGTACTACTCTTTTGCCGGGATATTTTCGTCGAAACTGTCGATAAAAATCTTTTTGGCTACCTTGCCCACGATCCTTGTGGATATGGCATCATATGAGCCGCCGACTATGCCGCCGACTACAGGTACGGCTTTCCCTATGGAGGTTACTCCTTTTTCGCCTGCTTTTGCTGCCAGCTTGGCACTGACTTTTTCGATGGTTTTGGTTATAAGCTTTTCGCTGGCCTTGATACTTACATCTTTCAGTAGTTCCTTTGCTCCATTGCCTACCATGCAAATATAGACAAGGGATTTGACTCTATCGTCTCTGATATCGTGCCCACCCATATAGGCTATAGCCGTAATCATACGTATCTGTACATAAATCACGCTGGCAATATTAGCAGGAACAGTCAGAGGCATAATCATAACGCCGCCAAGGCCGGTGACGAAACCACTCGTAGCAGCTTTTGCTACCTGCCATTTGATTAGCGAGTCTACTTGCTGGCTCAGCGTACCATCCTGATGGAGATAGCTATTACCCAGATCATAAGCTGAATCAACACCTGTAAGTCCGACTACAGCTTTTGAATATGCCCAGTCGAGTGTTTTGGCCATTAGCCCTTTGTTTGGCTTTGTATTTTGTTTGTTATCAGTCATTATTCTAAATTCCTAATCTTTTATTTACTAGAACAATAACTATGCCAAGTTAGGCAAAAAGAATAAAGCGTCTCATTTTCAGGAAATGAAACGCTTTAATAAAAAAGTAAAATAATTTAAATCTCATTCAACAGTCTGCCCAGATCGTTAGGCGTAAGGTTCATTGCCACGATTACCCCGTTTTCATCAATCAGGTAATTCTTAAACCCACGTTCCAACTGATAGCGATCATACAGCTCGGAGGAAACATCCCCTTTGGCCAGAAACTGATATTTCGTATCAATTTTATCCATGACCAACGTCCTCTCATACACTGACTCGCTCTTGTCAAAAGAAACTGAAACCATCTGCACCGGATACCGCTTATTCTCGATAATATGAGACAGCAGCACATTGTCCTTGTGCGAATAGGCGTCGTAAGCCGCCCAGAAGTTTATCAATACTTTTTGACCCCTAAGGTCAGACAAATTAATTTTTGTTCCTGATTCATTTACCAAATTTTTAATATCAGGCAACAGGTTTCCCGGATAAATACCTTCCGAAAGACTAGAAGTTCTTGACATATTGGATGATAAACTTATAAAAGTTATACCCGCAATCAAGAAGTACTTCAAATACTTCATAAAATAATCATTAGGTTACCACTAAAGTCTTTATCCCTCACTTTCCTCACAGAAAAGGAAAAAAGACCCTCCCAACTTTTGGGAACAGAATTAATTATCTACGCTTAGATAATTTATAATCCTGTATTTCGGGTTCAAAGATAATACAATTTCGCGAAATGTGAATAATCTATTCAGGCTAATTATTAACAGTTGCAATTTTTACAATGTATGCTTGTTGTGTATATATATGATAATCAATTGATAACAAAGTATTATTTGTGGTTCTTTTTACTTTTGCAACATACTTTAAATTAGTGCCTGGAGATAAATAAACCCCGGTTTCTGCTATGAAACCGGGGTTTATTTTTAATATTTAAGTGTTATTTACTTGGCTACTCGTTCTAGCCATTTTATCATAAATAGCATCATAAACATTGATAAAAGACATGCTCCAATAAAAACAGACCATGTTATAGTTAAAGAGGTGCTTACATAGAGTATAACCCCAACTTGACATAATTTGTTACCTAAGGCTGTTGCTCCCAGCCAACAACCTTGCATCAATCCTTGTAATTTAGGAGGAGCTACTTTAGATACGAAAGATAATCCTAAGGGGCTAATAAATAATTCAGCAATAGTAAGAATAAAATATGTTCCAAATAATAATAGAGGGGTAACCCTTTGTGCATTGTCAAGTCCACCTATTGCTTCTACATCACTAGAGGCTGGTAATCCTATAGAACCTAAAGTCATAACAACATATGCTATAGCTGCAACTCCCATACCAATGGCAATTTTACGAGGGGCGCTCAACTCGATACCTTTAGCTTTCAACCAGCCCAAAACACCTAACATAACAGGAGTCAATAAAACAACAAATAAAGGATTCACAACCTGAAATAATTCAGCACCCTGAATAGATACCAATCCGAATAAATTGATGTTCAATGCTGTTAAGTCTGTATATTGTTGAGCAAAATATGTTAAAGTTAAACCATTCTGATGAAATGAAAACCAAAAGAAAATAACAACAGCAAAAACAGCAAAAAGAGCATACAAACGCTGCTTAACTTCGCTTGCAGACATTTCAATTTCTGCTTTTTTATCAGCAGAGTTTGCTTCAAGAACTTTCTTTTTCGCTGGGTCGGGAAAACTTTTCTTATTAATTATATATACAGTGAGAGATATCAACATTGCAACAACAGCTATGGCGAAAGCATATTGGTAACCCCTGTTAAACACTTCCAAATAATTATTAACGAATGTTGAAATTTCTGGAGTTGTCCCACCCAAGCTTGCTTTCGTAGCAAGTTCTATTAATCGCCCAGAAGCTTCCGTGGAGAGAGAACCTTCTAAATATCCATGGCAAAGAGACGGCAAATCTGCTTCATAAGAAAAATTATTCATTTTCAGCCACAAATTGCGTGCCGCTACTGCAAATATAGGAGCAAATATAGCCCCGACATTGATAAACATATAAAATAATGAGAATCCAGAATCTCTCATCTTGCTATACTTCTCATTATCATACATTTGTCCAACTAAGGCTTGTAGATTACCTTTAAAAAGTCCATTCCCAAAAGCAATTAATCCTAAAGCAAGATATGTTAGTTTTATATATAAAGATTTATCAGGAACAGGTGTTGGGGTCGGATATGCTAATACAACATACCCTAGAGCCATCAATATAATACCAATAAGAATTACCCCTTTATATTTTTTAGTTGCATCAGCGATAATTCCACCGACTAATGCTAACAGATAAATAAAAAAATAAAAAGTAGTAAATATACTTCCAGCACCTTCTTTATCAAGTCCATACTTAGACATAAGAAATAGTGTAAGAATAGCCATCATTACGTAGAAGCCGAAACGCTCTCCCATATTTGACAATGAGGCCGCTAATAAACCTTTAGGATGATTTTTAAACATAAAATTATATTTAAGATTAATATTATAAGTTATTTCATTCCTCTGTATGGTATTAAAC
>X355_Hoffmanns_Two_toed_Sloth__coassemble_1977_pt1 | contig 28255 bp, 27 predicted proteins | sample X355_Hoffmanns_Two_toed_Sloth__metabat2_low_PE_021 | metagenome-assembled genome bin X355_Hoffmanns_Two_toed_Sloth | reverse complement strand
ACATGAAGGTACGTGACTACGAATGCGATTCACAAGGCGTGGTCAATAATGCTATCTATCTGCATTACTTCGAAGCTACCCGCCACGAGCTGATGGAAAAATGCGGTTTACGGTTGCGCGATCTTACCGAAGCTAATATTATCCCCGTTGTGCGGAATGCCAATATCAGCTACAAAAGTTCCCTCCGCGGCTCAGAATATTTTATTTGTACTGTCAACATAGAAAGGAAAGGTGTCAGGTATTACTTTCATCAACAAATAATCCGTGTCCCCGACAACACTTTATGCGCCAGTGCTGTTATAGAGGTAGTGTGTCTAATGGATGGCAAAGTTTCTGCACCGGATATGTTTGACAAAGCTTTTGCAGATTACATTAAATAATATACTAATTATCTAATATGCCAATGTGCCAATGGAATGATAAAGATATTATATTGGCACATTAATAATTAAAACAATGAGTTCAAAGATTACATTATACATTGCCCGTCACGGCAAGACAATGATGAATACCCTCGACAGGGTGCAGGGTTGGTGCGATTCACCGCTAACAAAAGAAGGCATAGATGTAGCCCGCTATCTGGGCTACGGACTGAGCGATATAAATTTCCGTACTGCTTATTGCAGCGACCTGCGCAGGACTGTACAGACAACCAAAATAGTTCTGGGAGCCAAAGGACAGGAAGATATTCCCGTGATCGAGCTCTCGGGATTACGCGAAGCATGCTTTGGTAGCTTCGAAGCCGATTTTAACCATCATATGTGGAACAGTGCCGCTTTATACCTCCATCATACTTCGTCAGAAAGTATGATTAAAGCGATTATGGAAAAAGAGATCAGCTACCGGGAGGTACTCGATGCCGTCAAAAAACTGGATAAAATGGGCATGGCCGAAAACTTTTCCCAGGTAGAAGCACGCACTCAGGAAAGCCTTCTCGAAATAGCAAGAAATGAGTCTCAACACGGCGATGCCAATATACTGGTCATCTCGCACGGGATGAGTATACTGGCTATGTTACTGGGACTGGGAGGAGACAAATTATTTAAGAAACCATTGGAAAATGCAGCTGTATGCAAAGTTATTTATCAGGACGGAAAGTTTACGGTGGAATCAATGGCAGACATGAGTTTTGTGGAAAAAGGTAAAAAAGAAGCGGTTACAATATCAGGACAATGAAAAAAATATATTTAATAATATTCCTCGCCTTATTTAGTATTACTCTGTTTGCGCAGAAAGAAACAGTTCCGACGTTTGCATATGACAGCACAACTAATTTCCTGGGCAAAAATGCAATAGGATATACAGGGCAGGAACTGTACCTGAAAGGACTGGATAAATCATCCCAATCTTTCGGATATAGCGGTTTTATACTGAAATACAAAAAAGACGACGACCTGCTGAACGACGAAAAAAATATATATAAACCGAACGATAATTACAATTCCCGTTACGAAGATCTGGCAGGTAAGTATTTCCATGTACTTGAAGTTATCAGGCACCCGAAAGCAAAAACAAATACTAAAGATTATAGTGACGAATTCTATCTGAAATTACAGGAACTTTCGAGTGGAGATATCATATATTATAAATATAATGCCGAAGCCGACTATACTTTTCCCTTTCTTGTAAAAGGCTTTTTCGAAAAGCAAAAAGAATTACTGACAGGGAAAGAGTATGTAATATCGGACGATATATTAAAGATGTCCCGTAATCTGGTTACAAATAAGGCTCTGGCTTTCACCACCGGACAGACATGGAAATGTACGGACGTGACAATGGACAATACAACGAATGAACTCTCATTGGTTCTGCAAAATGCAAAGGGTATAAAAACAGCTGTCCCCTACTCTTCCACACTGAACAATGAGAGCATCAAGAAAGTATATACTGTGGCCGAAGCCTCAGCCCTGACAAGAAAATATAATGTAAATAATTTCCGCCGTATCCTGCAAAACAAAATCAGAGTTGGGATGACCAAGGAAATGACCCGCCTTGCATGGGGTGAACCGACAGAAATAAAAGAAAACGGAAATACGGAACAATGGTTTTATCCTGCCGGAAACCTGACTTTCAGAGGTGACAAAATTACAAGTACAAAATAAAATCCAATTACTTAAAACTGTATATTTGTACTTTAAATATAGATAAATGGATAAGACCCAGACAGCCCAAAAGGCATCTGTTTTTAGTATAATAGGTAATACTCTTTTAGCTGTATGCAAATGGCTGGCCGGATATTTCGGCAATTCCTATGCCCTGATCGCCGACGCTATTGAATCCACCGCCGATATATTTTCTTCCATTCTCGTTCTCTTAGGCTTAAGGTATGCCAGCAAACCTGCGGATGAAGACCACCCATACGGGCATGGGCGGATAGAGCCGCTTGTTACCTTCGCGGTTGTAGGCTTTCTTATCATTTCTGCTACAATTATCGCGATAGAAAGTATAGAAAATATACGTACGCCGCACGAAGGCCCCAAGCTATTTACATTATTTGTACTGGGAGCAATCATTATATGGAAAGAATTATCGTACCGTCTGGTAATAAGAAAAGCAAAACAAACAGGAAGCACATCTCTGAAAGCTGACGCCTGGCATCACCGTAGCGATGCTATTACTTCTGTCGCGGCTTTTATAGGAATATCCATCGCTATTTATAAAGGAGAAGGGTATGAATCAGCTGACGACTGGGCAGCATTATTCGCAGCATTTATTATCCTGTATAACAGTTACCGCATACTGAAACCTGCATGGGGAGAAATGATGGATAAAGATATGTATACGGATATGGCCAACAATATCTGCGATTTTTCAAAAACAATAGACGGAGTGGTAGATACCGAAAAATGCCATATCCGCAAAACGGGGATGTCATACTATGTAGACCTACACATTATTGTAAATAAAAATATTACTGTGAAAGAAGGACATGATATTGCCCACGAACTTAAACGCAGGCTAATAGCCCATAAACCCGAAATAGCAGATGTGCTGATACATGTAGAGCCTTCGAGATAAGTCTCCTATCCTATTACAAGAGAGGTCATACTCAGCGATCCGGCGATTACCTTATCGTTAAATATCCTAATCTGCTCATCCCTTTCCCGCAAAGCCAAAGTGTAAAGTAATGGGATATAATGCTCGGGAGTAGGAATAGCCAGACGGGCCGCGTTGTGCAAACGGGTATAATCTATCAGGGAATGGAAATCTCCGTTCAATATCTTATCTTTGAACAAGTCATTCAGTTCGAAAGCCCAGTCGTAACCATATTCCGTATTGAAGTCATCCCCTTCGATGCGTACCATCCGCAGATTGTGAATCATATTTCCACTGCCTATCACCAAAACTCCTTTGCGGCGCAAAAAAGCCAGTTCCCGTCCCAAATCGTAATGATACTGCATTCCTTTGAAATGGTCGATACTCATCTGCACTACCGGAATATCCGCCATGGGATAAATGTGTTTCAATACGCTCCAGCTACCATGGTCGAGTCCCCATTCATAATCTTCTCCGATGATAACATCGTTTATCTGTCCTCTGACTAACTCCGCCAGTTCTTTCGATCCCCGGGCAGGATACTGCTGGGCAGATAATTCACGGGGAAAGCCATAGAAATCGTGTATAGTCTTAGGTTCATTCATGGCAGTAACCAAAGTTCCACGAGTTTCCCAATGGGCTGAAATACAAAGAATAGCCTGTGGTTGCGGAAGATTTTGCCCCAATCTGACCCATGCCTGTACAAACTCGTTATCCTCAATGGCATTCATCGGCGTACCATGCCCTACAAATACAACCGGCATAGGCGGTGTATCGTAAAACTGCATGGCTTGTTTATGTAAATCTTTTAGTGTCATAAATCTATGTTATTTAAGCTAATCAGTGGATGAATTTTAACGCTCTTTTTTTCTAACGCGCCTGCCGTCTTGTATTTGGCTAACGCCGATTTCCGCTTCGCTCCAATTCATTTTGCCTTGATGCAAAACGAAACAAAAAATCAAGGCTGCATCCCCCGGCGACCCAAAACCGCAGCTTCGGTAGGGCAAAATAATACGGAATCATCTTTAGCCGGATTATCAGCAGAGTATAGCAGCTACCATATTTTGCCCTACACCTCCGCTTTACGGATTGGGTGCCCCGCCTGCGGGATGAGGCCGGAATCGCGATGCGACGACAAGATAGAGGCTCTTCAGGCTTTAGCCGCATGTGCGTCAGCAGCGCCGTTAGCTTTAAGTACGGGGGACCCATAGGACGAAAAAGGCGTTAAAAACAAAAACGTGTTTGAGCTTATCCGCTAATGCGTATTATATACATCCCGGAGCGAGTTTTTTTGTTTAGCCTTTGAGCCCGTTATGGGTCGGACGTTGAAGCGGGGCGCTAAAGCATTTTTGGGTCCTTTTGGGGCTTAGGCCAAAAGGAACGCAAGCAATTTTAATTGCGCGCAGTAGAAAAATCGAACATTTTTATACGACAATAATCTCTTCAACTACTTATTGGCGGAATTTATAAAATAACGGCCTTGACACTATAGTCAAAGCCGTATATAATAAAAATACCGTTTAATGTATTATTGAGCCGCTTTAGCTACAACTGTTATCTGCAATTCGATATTATCGTTTACAATATTTTCTTTCAGATTGGCAAACAAAGTCTTTGAACCGTATTTCACATTCCATTGAGTACGGTCGATAGTAAACGGAACGGTAACAGCCTTATACAGTTCACCTTCTTTTGTAACTTTTGCACCGAAAGAGATATTCTTCTCTACATCTTTCAGTTTCAGATTACCGCTAACCGTATAGTTTACACTGTCGTTTGGTGTTGCCAGAGCTTCCACTTTTGTAATAGTAAAAGTACTTTCAGGATATTTTGCGACATCAAAGAAATCTTCACTTTTCAGGTGGTTTACCAGCATTTCATTCATTTTAGCTTCGGTAAGATCTTCATCTACGATCGCATTCATATCTATTACGAACGAACCCGAAGCCACTTCTTCCCCATTAACAGCAAGGCTTCCACTCTTTATACCGATTGTTCCGTGATGGGAACCCCCTACTTTAAATCCTACCCAATGTATAGATGAAGCAGAAGGGTCTACTGTCAGTTCTACTCCGGTCCCAGATGCCGCCACCTGAGCGTCAGTTCCTTCAACCTTGTTTTTAGCAGCGTTGTTGCACGATGCTACGAATATTAATGATGCGATAGCTAATAAATATGTTTTCATTCTCAATTTCCTTGTTTAATATTAATATAATTTTGTTTTAAATATGTCGCAAAGTTAAAATACTTTATTCTATTATCAAAATAGTTATATTGATACATAATCATAAAAAAATTAATAGATTTGCAGAATAAATCAATTAAATAAATATCTACAACTAAAGAGTAAACAGATTTGGCATACGACATGTTCACTCTCTAAAACTATAAATCATAATTATTATATGGTCAATCTGGAATGGTACAGAACATTCAAAGCAATTTATCAGTACGGAACACTAACGCGGGCAGCACAGGAACTGATGATATCCCAACCCAATATGAGTATCCAGCTGGCATCGCTGGAAAGCTATATCGGACAGCAATTATTTGTCAGGCTTCCCCGGAAAATGATGCCCACCGAGTATGGCAAACAGCTCTATACTCAAATTGTGGAATCGATAGATAATCTGGAGCGGGTAGAAACCGAATTTAAACGTACCGTTCTGAATAAAGCCCCAAGTATCCGTTTAGGCACACCTGCCGAAATCTTTAATGATTATCTGGCCGAACATGTAGGTAATCAGAAAGACCTGCATCTGACAGTAGAATATGGTCTTGCTGATACTCTGACCGAAAAGGTTATCAGTAACGATCTCGATATAGCTATCATCACACGGCAAAATAAATCTGCGGATAACCTTACTTACGAAGCATTATTCACCGAATCGTTTATGATTGTCTGCAACCCGGCTATAGATACGACAGATTTTGACGCCTGCATAGAAAAAAACAGTATAGAAGATATCGAAAAATGGCTCAAAGCCCAAAAATGGATTGCCTATAGTACCGATCTGGCATTAGTAAGAAGATTCTGGCGGGAGAATTTCAAAAAACGTCCTATACTGAAACTGCATGCGACCATACCGGACAATGACGGCATATTGAGGGCTGTAAGTAATAGCGATGTATTGGCGGTTTCATCTGACCTGATTGCGGGGAGAGCTCTGGAAGAGGGATTGGTAAAAATACTCTGGAAAGGAAATATACCTGCAACAAATACTCTGTATCTGGCATACAATAAGGATAAAATACAACCTCAATACGTAGAAAAAGTACGAACTTTCATAAAAACACATATTAATACCACTGAATAAACTCTATCTGCCACATGAAATATATAATAATACCCATACCATTCTTATTCACATCCTGTAATGTAAGTTCTATCGCAGGATTCGGCATAGCAGGCATCGTTGCCATGTTTGTCCTGATGTTCATACTCTTTGCCGTCATGTTTTTCCTGATTGCAAAAAGACGGAAACAGGGAGAAAAAAGCCTTGTAAAATTTAATAATGACGTCTATATTGCGCTCAACAAACTATCTTCCCCTCAGCAGAAAATAAATATGCTGAACAACCTGATCGAACGCATCAATAATGATGAGAAATATAAAAAAGATACCGAGTGGCGTAATAAAGTGCTGGTAAAAACATATATGCACCTTGCTACTATCTATTATCAGACAGGCAACGAAATGGAGACGCTCAATACATGCTCGAAAATCATAGAACTCGACCCTAAAGACGGAATGGCTTTTTATAACCGGGGATCGATTTATAGCAATATGGGTTTGTATGAAAAAGCGCTGCATGACTTTAACCGGACCATAGAATTACTGCCCGATTATGCCAGTGCCTACAATAACAGAGGACTGACACATGAAAAAATGGAGCATTATGATGAAGCACTCGCTGATTTTGATGAAGCCATAAAACTGGAGGGTTCACCCGTTGCCTGGTATAACCGAGGAAATACATATTACGAACTGTCTAATTACCGGGCAGCTCTAGAGGATTATCAGGCGGCACTGGATAATCTCGATACAGCCAATGACAGCGAAATGAAAAATGATATAGAAATCAGTATACGCGCGACAAAGGAAAAGATAGCTGATATATAAAATTAATGGAAGCATAGGTGCTATCTATACTCCAAAGTTGTCTGTTCGGTTTAAAAAGTATAATTTTGCACATCTTTTTCAGATCAGGCTTCGTATTGTCTGGAAACATCCTGTATTTTATATTTAAAATATTTAAACATCCATAATGAAAAATAATATATCCGATTTTGAAATAATGGCGCCTGTAGGGTCATACGACTCACTGACAGCTGCCATACAAGGAGGAGCTGATTCTATATACTTCGGTATCGAGGGGCTGAATATGCGTGCCAGATCTTCCAACAACTTCACTATCGATGATCTGAAACAAATAGCATCTGTCTGTAAGGAGAACGGGCTCAAAAGTTATCTTACAGTCAACACCATTATCTATGATAATGATATTTCATTGATGCGTCAGATAGTAAATGCCGCCAAAGAAGCCGAATTGTCAGCTATTATTGCGTCCGATGTATCGGTAATGATGTATGCCCGCAGTATCGGTGTGGAAGTACACCTTTCCACCCAATTGAATATTACCAATACAGAAGCGTTGAAATTCTACGGACAATTCGCCGACGTCGTGGTGTTGGCCCGCGAACTGAATCTCGATCAGGTAGCAGCTATCTATAAAGATATTGTAGAGCAGAATATAAAGGGCCCTAACGGTGAACTCATTCGTATAGAGATGTTTTCACACGGTGCGCTCTGTATGGCTGTATCGGGTAAATGCTACCTCAGCCTGCACGAACGCGACCTGTCGGCAAACCGTGGAGCATGCAACCAGATATGCCGTCGCAGCTATATTGTAAAAGATAAGGAAACGGATATAGAGCTTGAGATAGACAACGAATATATCATGTCACCAAAAGACCTCAAAACAATCCACTTCATGAACAAGATGATGGATGCAGGTGTACGTGTATTCAAGATAGAAGGCCGTGCCCGCGGCCCTGAGTATGTCCGTACCGTAGTAGAATGCTACAAGGAAGCTATAAAAGCCTATTGTGAAGGTACGTTCACAGAAGAAAAAGTTGAGAACTGGGACGAACGGCTGGCTACGGTATTCAACCGTGGATTCTGGGATGGCTACTATCTGGGACAAAGGCTCGGTGAATGGTCCAGCAATTACGGTTCGGGTGCTACCAAACGGAAAGTGTATATTGCAAAAGGAATCAAATACTTCTCCAATCTGGGCGTGGCAGAATTCCTGATGGAAACCCAGTCGCTGAAAGTCGGAGACGAGATATTGATTACAGGACCTACCACCGGAGCTGTTTTTCAAACGGTTGAAGAGATTCGTGTCGACCTTAAATCTGTCGAAGAAACAGTTAAAGGCGAAAAATTCTCTATAAAAGTGAGTGATAAAATCCGTCCTTCGGACAAACTTTTCAAGCTCGTAAAAGTGGAACGGAAAAAGAAATTTGTAGAAAAAGTATAATAAGAAGGCTGCCCCATAAGCAAAATTGAGGCAGCCTTTATCTTTTATTCTTTACATCCTACCATATAAAAACCCGGAGTTTTAGCTCCATCTGTAGTTATTCCATATAGCTCTGTTATCTTACCATCTTCCGGTTTTATTTTACTTCTGTCAAAAAAGACTTTTCCATAACGACATTTATCCATGAATTTATTCCACGAATATTTCTTCCCGTCTATCACATACCAATAAATACGAAGATAACCCGACTTATTCCCGTCTGCTTTCTTATTGTATGACCTTGGAAAAACTGTAGTTTTGTTTTCCAAATCTCTTGTGTCACTCATCATCATTACCTCAAACTTACCCGTCGGCGGATTACCAATTCTATTTTCAGACTTGTAGCCGTTCTTATCTATATATTCATTCAGGGCCTTACTTACACTATCTCTTTGTTGATTGGTCGTTACTTGCAATGGAGGAGGTGGTGGTACATCTTGTTTTATCTGGGGAGGAGTAAACTTTATTGCTGGCTTAGATACAACCTGATCCACATCAGCAGTTGCAGAGGATGAAAGTTCCTTATCCAACATTTTCACATCCGATAAATTTTCTGTACTTTCGTAATTGATGAGCGTATTTAATGGCTCATTTACTGAAGGACGGGCAAAAGCGTATACAGTGAGTATACCTAACGGGAGCAATAATAAAAGCTTCAACCGTGCCCATTTGTTTGATTTTTCTTTTAACATCATAGTAATTCGTTTTTTAATTTTACTGTGGTTAAAGCTGTTGGCCAGAGTGTAGGAGCTTGCGCCAACGGCTTTTTTTACTAATAAGAGTTGATATTTTGTTGCATCAATACCAGATTCTAAAACACTTATATCGGCCTGATATTCATGTATATCTTTCAATTCCCTTTTCAAAAGCCACGCAGCCGGATTGAACCATTGCACAAGAACAACCAGTTCCATATAAATCAAGTCGAGGGAATGCCGGTGCCTGATATGGGCCATCTCATGCGTAATAATTTCCGAAGGATTACCGGCATAATCCGGTTCTGACAAAATAATATACCTGCCCCAGCTAAAGGGATTTATATCTGAAGATATAACAACAAATATATGCTGTCCTTGTACAATCTTACGCCCACCCCGGATAAGACGATACATCGAATAAATCGATCTGGCCAGTATTATCAGATTAACTCCGCTACCTATCAGGTATATAAACAATAATACCGTACCAACCGGAATAGCCGGATTTTCCGGTTCGGATAAGGAAGGTAAAGCCGGTATATCATACGGGTATATCGCCATATCAGGAGACTGTTCGACAGGAATGAGGGCTTCTTCTATAAGGACGAAAGGTTTCTGAATAGGGCTGTATTCCCGGACATTTACTTTTATAAGAGGTAATGCAAAGCAAATCCCGGTACCAATAAGTATAACCGCGCGGTTGAAACGATGAAAAGTTTCATTAGACAGGAATGCCCTCACACAAATATAAAATAATGTGAAGCATGCAGTAACTTTCAATATGTAGAAAAGAAACTCTTCCATCGTTTTTCCGATATTTAGCTCAAAACTCTTTTACTTATTTTTAATCTGACGGATTAATTCCTGCAGTTCATCTATCGACAACTTCTCTTCTTCGATCAATGATGAAACAACACGTGTGTACGAATTGCCGAAATACTTATCTACTACATTGCTAAGTGTGCTTTTTCGGTAATCGTCTTCTGATACCAGAGCATAGTACTGATATGTATTCCCGTAAGCTTTATAGCCTATATATCCCTTTTCCTCCAATGTGCGCACAATCGTGGAAAGGGTATTATAATGAGGCTTTGGTTCATCTTGCAAATCGAGTAATTCACGTACAAACATCGGGCCTTTGATCCAAAAACAGGCGAGTATTTCTTCTTCCTTTTGTGTCAGTTTTTTCATGGAAACATTCTTTTGTAATAACTATACCACAAACATAACTATATTTTTTAGTAATACAACTATAAAATATAGTTACACACCTATGGTTAACAATAATTAACTATTATATAATACAGATACATAAGCATAAACAAAATTCATTCATTTAATAATCAGACAATTGCTACACACATAAATAAAAAAGACCGCTAATCAGCGGTCTTTCTCATTCTATATATAAGTATTTCTTTTATGGATTTATCAGGAACAGCACTGCCCTGTTCTTGTCATTATCAAGTTCAAACGGTTGCAATCCATCACCTTTCCAGTTAACGGAAATTCTATTCTTATTGATACCGTACTTTTCTTCTAATACCTTTGCTACAGCATTTGATCTCTCTTTTGAGAGACGCAGGTTAATCGCTGCATTACCGGTTTTCTTATCCGCATATCCTGTAACAACTACAGTAGATCCGGGATTTGCATTAAGATAATTAACAGCCAGTTCAATTTTAGCCCATTCTGCCTGGTCGATCACCCATTTATTGATTCGGAAAAATACCGGGTCCGGCAAAAAGAATGGCTTACCTTTTACGGGTGGTTCCGGAGCCGGAGTTTGCGGTAATGTTGGCTGAGTAACTTCTATTTTAGGATCTTCGGGTTGTGGAGCCGGAGGTGCAAAAATATCAGGACAATCGAAATTTTTTCTGCGTTTAGCCATATTCGACTGGCTCACACTTAATTGTTGCGTACTTCTTTTTACGACTATTACTTCCTCCCCGCTATTCAGTTGGAGAAGTACGGAATCTCTGGAAGTTTCACAATTACAAGGATCGGGGTTCGCCTTATTGCTTTGTGCACTTAAAGAAAAAGTCAATACCCAAAACAGGATTGGTAGTAATAAAAATCTCATTTTCATAATTTCATATGGTGTTAAGGTAATACCTAATTTATAGCTTTAGTGAGTTCGAAGTTTTTTCTAGGATACAAATTTATACATTATTCTCAAATTATTTTTTATTTTTTATGAAAAGATTCATTTTTAACGATAAATATGCGTATTTCAGCTTTTTAATTGGAAGATAATCCTCTTTCAATAAATTTTCGGGTCAAATAATATCTATAATGATAAAGTTATTCAACAGAAACAACAGACAGAAAAATATAAATAAAACACTACTTTTGTTACTCTTTTAAACATTGTACATTACCGGGATAATACAATCTCCGTTTTTAATTACTATTTCATATAAGAAAATAATGGAGCAAGAAACAATCATAGAAATATCAGCGGCCGTACCCCGTCTGGAGCATCTGCAATTTGAAGAAGCCGTCAATTGGCAAATCAAAAGCGGAGAGCACTGGGCTATTATAGGCCCCAATGGAAGCGGGAAAACCATATTAACTGATATCCTATTGGGAAAATACGCCCTTAAAACCGGTGAAATATTATGTAAGAACAGCAAAGGAGAAAACCTGCCTATTTCATCTGTAGCCAAAAGCGTAGCTTTCCGCGACATATACAGTATCATCGATTCTCAAAACAGTTATTACCAGCAACGATGGAATAAAGGCGACGAACAGGAAATACCATTGGTTAAAGAACTTGTATCCAAAGCCGACCCCATATGGCTGAACACATTGCTCGGGTGGTTTGGTATATCTGAATTAATGGATAAGGAAGTGAACATGTTGTCGAGTGGAGAGCTTCGCAAGTTCCTTATCGTACGCTCGTTACTATCCAAACCCCGCATTCTTATACTCGACAATCCATTTATAGGTCTGGATGCGGCTTCGCGAACTGTTTTGAACGACTTGCTGGCACGTCTGGCAGAATTGGAAAACCTTCAGATTGTCCTGATCCTTTCCAACCCGCACGATATACCGGAGGCCATCACGCATGTGTTACCCGTATACAATAAAAAAGTACTGCCAGCCCTATCCTGTAAAAGTTTTCTCAACGATACGGATTTGAAAAACTTATTGTTTGCACAAACCGGTAGCCTGAACATCACTTCCCTGAAAAATGATTTTGACAACGAATCGTATTCCTTCGAATACGCCGCGGATATGAAAGATATACACATCCGGTATGGAGAACGTACAATACTAAAAGATCTGAACTGGCAGGTAAAACGCGGTGAAAAGTGGGCTTTACTGGGTGTTAACGGTTCAGGAAAATCAACTCTGCTAAGCCTTATCTGCGGAGATAATCCGCAAGCTTACGCAAACGACATTACCTTATTTGACAGAAAGCGGGGTACAGGAGAAAGCATTTGGGATATAAAAAGACGCATTGGTTATGTTTCTCCCGAGATGCATCTCTATTATCAGAAAAACGTAAGATGCCTCGATGTTGTAGGTTCAGGATTCTTTGATACAATAGGCCTGTACCGCAAATGTAACCCGGAACAGGAAAACCTTGCGCAGAAATGGATGGAAGCCCTCAATATCGGCCACCTCAAAGACATCTCGTTTCTCAATGTATCATCAGGAGAACAGCGCCTAGTGTTATTGGTGCGGGTATTTATAAAAAACCCTGACTTGCTGATTCTGGATGAACCGCTTCACGGGCTTGATATCGCGAATAAAAAACGTGTCAAAAAACTGATAGAAGATTTCTGTGATAAAGATAAATCCCTGATATATGTTACACATTACGAAGACGAAATACCTGATGTTGTGAACAAACGGCTAGTATTAACAAAAAACGTATAACCCCGGACTCCTCTGCATCTTCTAAACATTGCAAGCTATAAATTGTTAATATAAATAGATTAAATAAGATAATTTTATGAAAACGATATTATACTTTGCGATTCTGTCTTTACTTGTTTCAGCGTGCGGACAAAACAAGAGTAACGATATTCCGAAATCCGCGCCGGCTGTAAATGCATCCGAGTCGGAAAATGATTCCCAAAATCTGAAAAACGTGGAATTAACGGATGTAGATGGCTATTTTTCGACAAAAAGAGTCACTTCTCCCGAAGTTATGTTATTGAACGAAACAGACTTCGACAAATATTTCCACCCTGCCAAAACATTGGATAATGTGTTGACGATTATAGATTTTGATACGCAAAAGGCTGGTGCAATTATTTTACCGGAAACAAAGAATGACGTCACTATTTCGCTGGACAGTTCGTATCTGAAAGGAAGAACTCTCAATATCATATATTCAATCATGCAAGAATCTGACGAACGGTCGTTTACAATAACTCCCGTCAAAGTTTTCACGTTCGAAGCAAGCCTGAATATAGATTCGGTTGCTTTCTACAATGGTGATTCCATTGTAAAGTTTGCTGTTAAATAAATATAGAACGAAAAGAAGGGGATAAGTAATTGTTGCTTATCCCCTTCTTTTATTTTATCCGGTAATCAGAATCTCACTCCGTATCCCAACATTATATTGGCATTATCTACATCCTGAAACGAATATTTAAATTCCAAGTTCAGATAACCATTATTACCTATATCGTAACTTCCTCCCGCACCGATATTCACACCGAAATCCGTACTGCTATCAGAATATCCGCCAAAAGAAAAGCGATTATTCACCATGGCAACACCAGCCAGAGGATATAATGAAAAACCGCGCTGGATAGGAAATACATAGTGTATATTTGCATTAAAATCCAATCCGGTCAAATGATTATTTGGAAAATAGAAAGTGAAATCCGGTGCCAGACGGAGATTATTTGTTATAGAATAACGTCCTTCAACGCCTAAACCGAATCTTTCATAATCCGTTTGATATCCGGCTTTAACTAATACTGATTTGGAACCGCTTTGAGAAAAAGCCCCGATAGAGAGGCCAGCCAGAACTAATACTAAGAGTAATTTTTTCATTTTGTGATAAATTAGTTTATAAATAAGTGAATCTTTATCGATTTTCTTTTATCTATAACAACAGAATTATTGATTAGGTTCATTCACCTGTATTACTTATCCTGAAAAGAATCCCTTTGTTGAACTCATTTTTTATACGATTCTATGCTCTTTGTAAAAAAATTATTACTTTTGAATTAGGATTAAAAATGTCTATTTAAAATGGTATTCAGATTTTTACTTTTATCGGATGAAGTGGAAGACTTCAAACGTGAAATTCAGATAGATGCAGATGCTACATTCTTTGATCTGCACAAAGCTATTGTCAAATCGGTCGACTACAAAGAAGGCGAAATGACTTCATTTTTCATTTGCAGCGACGATTGGGAAAAAGAACAGGAAATCACTCTTGTGGAAATGGATACAAGCCCCGAAGAAGATTCCTATACGATGGAGGCTTCCATATTAAACGACTTCCTGGAAGATGAACGCCAAAAACTGATGTATGTATTCGATTATCTGACCGAACGTGCATTCTTCATGGAACTCCGCGAAATCATTACAGGAAAGAATCTCGATGAAGCAGTGTGCACTAAATCTACCGGTAATCCGCCTGCGCAAGTCGTTGACTTCGACACAGTAGCGGCAACCTCTTCCTCTCTTGATATAGGAGAGAATTTCTATGGAGACGAAGGCTATGACATGGACGAACTCGACGCTGAAGGTTTCGATGGTCTGGATAATGCCCCGCTACCAAGCGACGAGGAGTATTGATGAAACAGCTTATAGTTCTGCTTGGTCCTACCGGCGTAGGAAAAACAGCGCTTAGCCTCAATCTTGCAGAGCACTATCATTCGCCCATTATTTCAACCGATTCCCGGCAATTTTTTAAAGGATTGGAAATAGGTACTGCTGCACCAACGACAGAGCAATTGTCACAAGTGCGGCATTTTCTTGTTGGCATGCTCGGTATCACAGACTATTACAGCGCCAGCGAATTTGAGCGGGATGCGTTGGATATAATAGCAGAACAGCATAAAACACACGACGTACTGGTTGCCACAGGCGGCTCCATGATGTATATCGATGCATTATGCAATGGTATAGACGACGTACCCACAATAGACGAAGGACTAAGAAAAGAGCTATATGACCTTTACGAAAAAGATGGATTAGAACCTATCCGTGCACAATTGAAAACCCTCGACCCGGATTTTTACAACATAGTAGATCTCAGAAATTACAAACGCGTAATTCATGCGCTGGAAGTATGCCTGATGACAGGAAAACCATATTCCTCCTTCCGCACCAATACAAAGAAGCCACGACCATTCAATATTGTAAAGATAGGACTGATGCGAGAACGTGAACAGCTTTACGAACGTATCAACCGACGGGTGGACGAGATGATGCTGCAAGGTCTGCTCTATGAAGCGAAACAATACTATCCGCAGCGCCAGCTCAACTCCCTGAATACAGTAGGATACAAAGAACTGTTCAAATACTTCGACGGCGAATGGACACTTGATTTTGCTATCGACAAAATTAAACAAAACAGCCGGATCTATTCCCGTAAGCAAATGACATGGTTTAAGCGGGATAAAGATATACACTGGATAAATCTGTCGGAAACGACTGAAGAAGAAGCTTTACAACGAATAATTTCTATCGCAGGTAATCATCTGTAATTTTTTCCTACCTTAGATGTATGAAACGAGGACATGCCGATTTACCCCTCCACTACGGAACTGTACCCCCTTGGTTGGCTCAACGGATGAGTCTTCTGGGCGGAGCCATTGCCGAAGCCATCGTTATCGAATACGGGCGTCCGGCATTGTTGCAGCGCCTTAGCGACCCGTTCTGGTTTCAGTCATTAGGATGTGTATTAGGTATGGACTGGCACTCGTCGGGCATAACCACCTCTGTGATGAACGCTCTGAAAAAGGCAATAAACAAACGTTCGGCCGAGCTGGGTATCTATGTTTGTGGCGGACGGGGGAAATCTTCACGGCAGACACCTGCCGAGCTTATTGAGATAGCCAATAAAACAGGTTTGGACGGGGACGAACTGGTAAGAAGCAGCAAATTATCGGCGAAAGTGGATAATACGGCTATTCAGGATGGCTATCATCTGTATCTACATTCTTTTGTTGTAACTATTGATGGGGAATGGACTGTTATCCAGCAAGGCATGAATGGGAACAACCGTATGGCACGGCGCTACCACTGGCTTTCGTCGTCCCTTGAATCCTTTATGGAAGAGCCGCATACTTCTGTCTGCGGAAAAAATCAAGGTTTAATACTGAACCTGACGGATAAACTTGCTGCCCCGACCAAAGAAGGGATTCTGGAACTGACAAAAGAAACTCCGGATAAACTGATGAATGAGGTTTCCATCATTTTGCCGAACCATCATGACGTACGAGCCGAAGATGTGAATCTAAAACGTCTGGGAGCCGCGCTCATTCTTGCTCATGAAACAAATGTATCTGATATAGAATCGCTCCTGCTACTCGAGGGTGTGGGGCCACGCACATTACAGTCGCTTACTTTGGTCAGTGAAGTGATACATGGTACACCATCACGATTTTCCGACCCGGCACGCTTTTCATTTGCCCACGGAGGGAAAGACGGACATCCGTTCCCGGTTCCGACCCGGGTATATGATGAGACAATTGAAATATTCGACAAAGCTATCCATCAGGCAAAGCTGGGAGATAAAGATAAATCGGATGCGCTCAAAAACCTTTCTAAAATATCGCAGGAGATGGAGAAAGCATACTCCCCCAATAATTACTTTGACGACTTGGTACAACACGAACGGAATACCTCATACAAATATGGGGGTAAAACCGTATTCGGAGATGCCAGGAAACCAAAGGATGAAGGGACGCAGCTGAAACTGTGGGACTGACCATGAAACCCCGCTAATACAGAGCGAAGAACTATTCTTTCTTTGAAACATTCCTTATCGGCTTGTGTGTTACCGGGACAATAATTTGCATTTCATCCATCTGGCTGCCTTCAGATATAATTATAATCTGAACAATATAAGCTTCTATAAACCCCTTGATGGTGGTTGCTATGATCATGCTTTACCATGCGGCAATAATTATACAAAGAATCCGGAGATGAGGGGTAAAACTCTACAGGGAGGTTTCAGAGAAAAGAAGAATTAAAAGGCAAAAGACTGAACGATACAATTTATCAGGTGTTTAACCGTTAAAAACAAATAAATTATCGTTACTTTGCACACCATAATCCACTAAATTTGTGAATGAGGCTTAAATATATCATATTATCCGTTTTGTTTTTCGTTTTTGGGTTCAGTACCGTTTACGGACAGTGGGATGCCCAGATAAGCCAGTACTGGCGGATGAAGAACTTCTACAATCCTGCCTTTATCGGCGAAACGGGCAATATTGAAAGTTCGATGTTGCACCGCCGCCAGTGGGTAGGTATGACCAATGCCCCGGTTACTTCCGTAGTCTCGTTGAATATGCCCTTCAATTTCCTTGGTAAAGAGCATGGTATTGGCGCGATAGTCACAAACGAAAAAGCAGGGCTATTTTCTAACACGTATTTTCTCGGACAATATGCTTATAAGTTCAAGTTCAAGAATAATAAGATGTTGCATATCGGGTTACAGGGCGGTTTGCTTAATGTGAATTTCGATGCTGCCGGCATACATATTCCCGGCAGTAACTATCATACCCCGGGCGATCAGGACCCTGCATACCCCTCTGCTGCAGGCAGCAAAGTCATTGATGCAGGGCTGGGCATGGCATGGATCACATCCGACTATTATATAGGATTCTCGGCTACCCACCTTTGGGAACCGAAGTTCGACCTGAACGATAACAGTTCGGCATTCGTAGGACGTACCTATTATTTGATGGGGGGATACAATATAAAGCTGAATAATCCGTTGATAGAATTGCAGCCTTCTGCTTTCTTTAAATCTGATGCTGTGACCTATCAGTTTGATATTACGGCAAAAATTGAATATAATAAGCTGTTCAATGGGGGAATATCTTGGAGAAAAGACGAAGGTTTTGTATTTTTGTTGGGCGTAAAAATAAGGAACATAGACGCAGGCTATTCATACGACTTATTGACATCGGATGTGTCGACAGTCAGTCATGGAAGCCATGAGTTGTTTATACGCTACAGCATTCCCTTACAAAAGAAACGGGAAGTAAAAGCGAGCAAGAGTATAAGGATATTATAGGGCCCCGCCTAGCCTCCCCGGAGGGGGAGAATGTAAAATAGAATAATAAAGAGTTTCCCCTTGGGGTTAGGGGGCTTAATACAAAATTACGACAAACAATTAAAATCAAGCCTAAAAAATTAGTAGCCGAAGGCTAACATACATATATATGAAACAACTGTTTTTTGTAACTATAGCTTCACTTGTATTACTGGTTTCCTGCGGAAGATCGACAGGCGGTTCAGGCATTGGCGGTGAAGTAACCGGACAAAAAGGCTCATCATGGGCCGAACCGTCACCTTACGGTATGGTACTGGTATCAAGAGGTTCGATAGAAATGGGCCCTGCCGAAAACGATTCCCTGTGGGATATAAAAGCTAATCCGAAAGGTGTATCCGTCGATAACTTCTGGATGGACGAAACGGAGGTGACTAACTCGAAGTATCGCCAGTTTGTATATTGGGTACGGGATTCTATTATCCGTGAACGTCTGGCAGACCCGGCTTTCGGAGGTGATGAAACCTTTAAAATAACAGAAGACCGCTACGGGGAACCGGTAAAACCTTATCTGGACTGGAAAAAACCAATTCCCAAAAGGCCCTTGGAAGAGGAAGAGCGTGCTATCAACAGTGTAACAGCCATCCATCCGATAACAGGAAAAAGAGGTATAGATCCTACCCAAATGAATTTCAAATATGAATGGTTTGACTATACAGAAGCAGCCAAACGCAGAAACAGGCTGAATCCACAAGACCGGATATTAAATACGGACATAGCAGTGGACTTGAACCAGGTGGTAATGATTTCGAAAGATACAGCATATATAAATGAAGAAGGACTTCCGGTGAACGAAACGATCGTTCGCCCTTTGAGTTCACTTTTCGACTTTGTCCATACCAAGATTGTAAATATATACCCTGATACGACAGTTTGGGTGAATGATTTCAATAATGCATACAACGAGCCTTATATGAGGATGTACTTTTCTCATCCGGGCTATAATGACTACCCCGTAGTCGGCGTTTCATGGGAACAGGCCACAGCTTTTGCCGAGTGGCGTACGATGTTCTACCGTATGGGGCAGCCGAAGAATGCCCGTCCGATAGAGAACTTCCGCCTACCGACCGAAGGTGAATGGGAATTTGCTGCACGAAACGGGCGTAGCGAAAACAAATATCCGTGGGACAGAGAAGGCACAATGGATGAAAAAGCCTGTTTCATGGCTAACTTTAAACCGGGAGAGGGAAACTATACCAAAGACGGGAATCTGATACCTTCACGTGTAGCATCATATATTCCAAACCGCTTTGGAATATATGACATGGCAGGAAACGTATCGGAATGGACATCAACATCTTATACAGAATCAGGCACAGAACTGATGAATGATATGAATCCACAATACAAATACGATGCGGCTAAAGAAGATCCATACGCTGTAAAGAAAAAAGTCGTAAAAGGCGGTTCGTGGAAAGATATAGGACGCAATATCAGAGGAGATATGAGAGAAGGTGAATTCCAGAACCAACCACGCTCTTATATCGGTTTCAGATGTGTAAGAACACAAATCGGCTTTGCAAAATCAAAGAAATAATGAAAAGAATATTCCACATAACAACAATATTGCTCTGCGTGTTCTGCCTAACCAATATGATGCAGGCGCAGAACCAGCAGGAATCGCTTCGCGACAGACTGGCCAGAAAGCAGCAGCAAGAGCAAGGAGCACAAGGTCAGAACAATGGCCCTAAGGTGCCTCAATTATCAGTTCGCGCCGAAATGATGAACGAGAATCAGACTCAGAATCTGGCAAATGCCACATGGATACGTGAAGTATACCGGTTTCTGGATCTGACTAAAGGGAAAAATGCCGCCTTACTATATCCGGTACAGCCCGTAGGACAAAAAATGAACCTGTACACAATGATTTTCAAACTGATGGCCAACGGAAGCCTTATAGGATATGACTGGAATCAGGGACAGGATTTGTTTACAGACAACCTGGTTATAGATTTCGGCGATGTACTTAACCGGCTTGAAATACCGTATCAGAAAAACGGTAATGTCTATACATTCGATGAATTTAGTATTCCCAGCAATGAAGCGTTGGGTTATTACATAAAAGAAGCCTGGTATTTTGACCAGTCGAATTCAGTACTGGGTGTAAAAACAGTGGCCATATGCCCGGTCTTGTTCCGCCAACGTTATTTTGGTGATGACGATATGGAATCGTCCATATCAGCTGCAGGTTCCCGCGAACCGCAATTCTGGATACCATACGAATATGTAAGACCATATGCGGCGCGTATGCCAATTATGACTTCCGACCTGAATAATGTAATGAATAAAACCATCGATGATTATTTCAGGCTCCGACTATATGAAGGAGAGATATACAAGACAACCAATATGGAGAATAAGTTCCTGCAAGAAAAATTTACCACTCCGGAGGCATTGAAACATGCACAGGATAGTATCGAAACCCAACTGAAGCAATTTGACAAAGATTTGTGGGTTATCAACGATTCGATAAAAGCAGCGGGGGATATGAATCCTAAAAAGACAAAGGCATCCAAAGCCAGTAAACCGAAATCATCCTCATCAAATGCAACTTATTCAGCACGCGACAGAAGATGAAAGATTCTGACTAAATAAATAGAATATAAGAAAGCGGCGATCTCTTGATTGCTGCTTTTTTGTTACTCTTTCACGGAAACTTTATCTATAGAATATCGCTGATGGATTTTTTTCATCAGGAAATAGTTCCTTGACATTTTTTGAACCTGAAAACGGAGATACAGTAAAAAGTAAGAGAAAGAAAAATTTGTAAGAAGTGTTACTTTTGTTACCTTTTAACAAGTAGTAAGTTATAAGTAAAGAGATACGAGTAGACGAGGTACGAGGTACGAGTTGTTGACTGTTCACTGAAAAAAGTGTTACCTTTGTTACCCTTTTGCGCTTTAGCGTCTCTGCATGAAATACTGTTAACTGATGACTGATGACTGTTGACTGCTAACTGATACATGTGTTACCTTTGTTACCTTTTAACTAAATATAGTTGAGAATATGAAATTAGAATACAGGGTCAGTAGTGAGATAAAAAGCAAATATGAACTTACAGAATTATTAATTTTTTCATTCTTAATTATTAATTAGTTTCTGTTACTTTTGTTACTTTTTCATATCTGGATACAGATAAAACAAGAGAGGCTTTCCTCTCGGAAAGCCTCCTCTCTCACATTAATTATCTTAACTAATTAGTAACAGATCATTTAAAATCTGATTCCTAATTTTATCATCGGTTGTGATAAGATTGAAAAAGAGTGACTATCTGATGAAAGCAACCCCAATCCCGCCTGAGGACGGATACTGTAAGTTGAATACTGATAAGCCACCGGACGAATATCGAATCCTAAGAATAAAGCAGAATTAATAAAATAGTCCGCACCTACAACCGGAGCTACCTTCAATGCATAAGCCTCACCTACACTCGCACCCAGATAGTCCTCACTATCTTCGGCATTTGCAGATACACGGCCATAAGCATAACCGAATTCACCTCCTAGGCGCAGATGTAATTGATCCCATTTCGTTTTGAAATAATGATCCGCACCTACTGTCACCGAGAATTGAATATTATCTCTGCCAGGCACAGCATTATAGGTAGGAATATCACCGGATTCTGAGCCTGTACCGGTAACTTCATTATAAGCCGGATTGTGGCTGAAATTAAATCCTCCCGTCAATTTTAGCGCCCACTTGTCCGACACAAACCATCTGCCTTCTATATCCAATATCGGATTCTTATCGAACCATGCCGATGTAGATGCCGACAAAGTATAAGCCGGGTTGTTGGGAGCCGGAGCATCTGTCCCGATATATGACCCGACTCCAAAGTTGACAGAAACCATCCAGTCACCTTTTTTCGGAGCCACGTCACTTGAGTTTTGAGCAAAAGCCGAAAAAGCAAAGGACAGGAGCATTGTTAAACATAATATTTTCTTCATTTTAGCTTCTGTTTTTTATCAGAATGAGTTGAGGAAGGAATATTGTTTCCTCAACTCATTGCCAGATAGATTAACCTTCCAGTGTTTTTATTTGATTTTCGCGTCTATTATAGCTTTAGCAACAGCTGCTTCCTTTTTAGCTGCATCCATCTGGAGTTTTTCTTGAGCTACTTCTTCTGTCAGAGCAGCAATCTCGGCTACTTTCGTAGATATATCGTATGTAGTAGTAGCTTCCAACTCTTTGATATCTCTCTCTATGTTACTGATAGCCAATGTAGTGCTAGCAATAGCATCTTCAAGTCTTTCTATCTGCTGCTCTTTTATATCTCCTATATATGTGCCGTTAAATACAGCTGATTCAAGCGTCCAGTAGTAGTTTCTCAAAGAATTTGCTTCACGAACTTTTACATCCTTAGCATCAACAGCTGCATAATAGTCTGTTCTTGCTTTATCATAGGCAGCTTTTAACGTTGCCGGAGTAGATTCATCTTTGTAGATAGCTTTCACGGCTTCCATATCAGCAATATCTTCTGTCAAATAATTAATAGCGTTAGTAGCATCTTCCACTGCATGCTGCGCATTGTCAACCTTATTTTGGCCGTCATAGTACTTGTTGCTTTTATCGGCAAGAGTTACTGCGGCTGCGTTATCTGCAGTATCAGCAGCGGTAACAGCAGCGTCAGCAGCATCTTTCTGAGCCTGTGTAGACGAAGGGTTGTTATAAACTGTATTGCGATCTTCTATTGCTTTATCCAGAGCCTCTCTTGTTTTAGCTTTGTCAGCTTCTGCTTTTCTGAAATCGGTATGTAATCCTACCAGTGCCGAAGTAGCAGCAGTAAAATCAGCTTCTGCTTTAGTCTTATCTGCTTTAGCTGTAGCCAGATTAGCTTTCATGTCTGCAAGGATTGTGTTCAATTCAGCGATTGTATACACCTTGCCGGTTCTCCAGTTGTAAGCGTTATCATAGAAATCGGACCATGTATTACTTGCATTGTTGTAAACGATCTCCGCTTGCAAACGTTTATTTTCAAGAGCAGGGATATCAGTAAACAGCAGTGCTTTTTCGTCGGCTTTTGCTTTAGCTATTTCTTTTTCGATATCTTTTATATCAGTAGTAGCTAAAAGATCCTGCCATCTCTTAAGGTCGGCTTTGTCGTTTTCGAGGCCAATGTTCATATTAGCGATGTCTCTTTCCTTCAACCTGATGTCATTAGCTAAAGTTTCATTTTTCCCTGCTTTATATCCGGCAAGCAACTCATTTTCTTTAGCCAATCTGATTGTCTTTTCAGACCAGACAGCTGTATGTGCATTTACTTTAGCTATCGCATCCTGATATGCAAGTACCGCAGCTTTCAATTCCGGATCTTCTACTGCGGCTTTAGCCAAAGCTTCAGCCAACTCCTGTTGCGCTGTTACAAGATTAGCTTTCTCACGTTCCAATTCAGCCTCAGCTTTCTTGATTGCTACTTCTGTAGCTTTTTCCATTTTCTTGATCTCTTCAGCCCAATACTTTTTCTGGTATTCTGTTTCGGCTTTCCTGTACTCAATTTCTGCTTTAATTCTTTCTGCTTCCGCTTCTCTCAAAGCTTTTTCAGCTTCTGCAAGGATTTTTTCAACCTCCGCCTGTGCTCTTTTAAGCTCTGCATCAGCCTTCAGCTGGTCGGCCTTAGCGCCACGCAATTGGGTTACGCTTTGCGACTCGTTGTCATCAACGCACGATGTTGTAGAAAATACAATTCCTGCGCACGCTATAGCCAATACAGGAATATAAAACTTAAGTTTTTTCATAATAAAAAAGCTAGTTGTTAATAAATTAGTTGTTTATCAATTCAGTTATTTATGTGATAGCATATGTTGTCTCTAAATATTAAAATATATCAAAAAGATATGTTTCTACGATAATTATCTAACTTTACTTGTTTATATATACTATGAATAGCTAAGCACTATTCATAAATACAATATTTGATTGCAAATATACAATTTTATATTGTATAAAAAAGTTTTTTTGATATTATTTTAAAATTTGTAAAAGGAAAATGAACGACAACTGGGATAGACTTGTAAAAGTCATAGAATCGACTAATCTCTCTATCAATAAATTTGCAACCTCAATAGGTCTGAAAAGATCTGAAAACTTGTACCGCATAAAAAATGGCAAGAATTCAATAAGCAAAGATCTGGCAGAACAAATTACAACAAAATATTGCAATATAAGTAAAGCGTGGTTACTTACCGGGGAAGGAACGATGTACATCAACGAATCTGAAGAAAACAGGAAATCTTCATCCAAAAAGAAAATACCATTCTATGATTCCATAATAATGGACTCGGATGAACAGACCGAAATCACTCTTCCCGAACCACTATATTATATCGAGGTGCCATCATTGGCTAATTGTGATCTTGCAGCACTCTTTGTCGGAGAATCAATGAAGCCGGAGATACCATCCGGTTCGATAGTTGCACTGAAAGAAATAAACCTGCATCTGATACTCCCGGGAGAAATGTACCTGATTGTAACAGACAAGTACACAACAATTAAATATCTAAGAACTGTAAATGAAAACAACACTCTGTTGCGGCTCATCCCACGCAATACCGAACATTATGATGAAATGCTTCTGGATAAATCTCTTATACGCCGCTTGTTTTTAGTTAAGGGTGTAATTTCTACAAAAGTGTTATAAACTTATACAAATAGAGAAAAGGCTGATCTCCAACAGTCAGCCACTACACATCCTATTTATCACAGGATAAATACTGCGCTTCTATAAACTGTAATTGACTTCTCAACATAGTAATCCGTGTCATTTTATAACCCACACTCTCAGCCTCGGAAATAGGACGTGAATAAATATACTCTATCTCCATGGGCCTCCGATAATCAAAGTCCAGCTTCATGCTGGGAGAGTATGGTGTCATATGCCGTGTCATCTCCAATATATCCCTCGCATAACTTTCCGGTATAGAGAACCTGCCCTGACCGACAGAATTAGCTCCATGCACGACTTCGAGCATAATGCTGTAAAGTAATTCTACCATAACCGGATCACTCATTAAATTAGCGGTGGTGCTATTCATTACAACTGTCATACCATTATAAGGGATATTCCAGATCAACTTCATCCAACGGGCCTTCTCCAGTTCGAGCACCTGTGTTCTTACACCGGATTGTATGAAATCATTACATACCTGTTCTAATATTTCGGGATTGGCACACGAATAAGAGCCAATGTTGAGATGCCCCTCATCGAAGTGCCCGATATGTCCTTCCCCTATTTTACTGGAACAGATAAAAGCAAGTCCTCCGGCAATGTTCAGCCCCGGAAAATCCTTCTGCAAATCGGCTTCCAGTCCCAGGCCGTTCTGAATAAGTATAACTACCGTATCTTTATGTAGCAGAGGCGGTAAAAGTTCTTTTAGCAACTTATTATTTGTTGTTTTCAAGGCAACAAGCACGACATCACATTTCGGCATATCCGATGTTGATCTATATGCGTGTACAGACTTCAAATAAAAATCCCCATGGACGGAATCTACTTTTAGTCCATTATTCTTCACGTATTCATAATCGGAATGAAGCAAGAAATGAACTTCCTGTCCCGAATTAGCTAATCTACCACCATAATAACCACCTATGGCTCCGGTACCTATTACTGCATATTTAAGTGACATAAAACGATTCTCTTAAAAAATAATTTAAAATGTACGAAAACCTTACTATAAGGTCAATTTTCGTCGTCTCTTTACCTATAGATAAATATATTTAGATTTCATAAATATACAAACAAAAAGCGACTATCTTCCGATAGCCGCTTCCAATTCTATAATCAAAACTTACTAGTCTTTGAATTTTGCTTTCAGGAACTCGCGGTTCATGCGGGCAATATTTGCAATAGATACGTTCTTCGGACATTGTACCTCACAAGCCTGTGTATTGGTACAGTTACCGAAGCCCAGTTCATCCATTTTACCTACCATTGCTTTCGCGCGACGTGCTGCTTCTACACGTCCCTGAGGAAGAAGTGCCAGCTGGCTTACTTTAGCTGATACAAACAACATAGCCGATCCGTTCTTACAAGCGGCAACACATGCACCACAACCGATACATGATGCTGCATCCATAGCTTCGTCAGCATCTGTCTTTGGAATAGGTATAGCATTAGCATCCGGTATACCTCCGGTATTTACACTAACATAACCTCCCGCCTGCATGATTTTATCGAAAGCAGTACGGTCTACCATCAAGTCGCGGATAACAGGGAAACCTGCCGAACGCCAAGGTTCAACCGTAATGGTTTCACCATCCTTAAATTTACGCATATGCAGCTGGCATGTTGTAATATCTTCGTCCGGTCCGTGAGGATGTCCGTTTATATAAAGGCTACACATACCACAGATACCTTCGCGGCAGTCGTGATCGAACACGACAGGCTCTTTGCCTTCGTTGATTAAGTTTTCATTCAAAATATCCAGCATCTCAAGAAAAGAACTTTCTGTAGAAATGCCTTTTAATGGATATGTCTCAAAAGCCCCTTTTTCCTGAGGACCTCTCTGACGCCAAACTTTTAATGTTATATTGATTAATTTTTCCATCGTTTTTTATAAGTTACAAGTTACGAGTTACGAGTTACAAGAACCGGAACGGTAACTTTAATTTGTATTTATAAATTTTCAGTACGAGTTTTTAAAGATTTTATTAGTGATGAAGCCATCTTTATAATTTCATTTACTGAAACTAGTATTATTTCTGCTTTTTCTTTGCTTAAATAACCTAATTCGGCTGATATTATAATCTGGGTTTCCAACTCTGATGTAGAACCTAAAGCAACATACAAGAAGTGAATAAGTTCTTTATCTGAGTTTCGTCCACAACCTTCAGCAATATTTGAAGGAATGGAAACAGCAGACCTTCTAATTTGTGAAATTAACCCGAATTGTTCCTGCTGCGGGAATGAACTTGTTAATTCATAGATAGCTTTAACTAAAGCGATTCCTTTTTGCCAGACAATTAATTCTTTATGGGTCATCATTCTTTATTTCTTCAAGTTACTTGCTACTTATTATTCTCTAATAACTTGTAACTCGTAACTTGTAACTCGTAACTAAGTTTAAGCCTTGTAATTTCTTTGTTGTCTAACTACAAATTCATAGTCGAGAGGTTCTTTCACCAGCTCAGGAGCTTGCTCTTCACCTTCATATTTCCAGCAGGCAACATAAGAATAATGTTCATCATCACGCATAGCCTCACCTTCCGGTGTCTGATATTCTTCACGGAAGTGGCCTCCACAAGACTCATTACGATTCAATCCATCATATGCCATCAATAAGCCTATCTCGATAAAGTCTGCTAAACGCAATGCTTTTTCAAGCTCTGTATTCAGGCTGGTAGCTTCACCCGGGATGCGGACATTTGACCAGAATTCCTTTTTCACAGCTTTCAATTTCTCGATTGCTGCTTCCAAAGATTCCTTTGTACGGCCCATACCTACAAAATCCCACATGATAAGCCCCAATTCCTTATGGATAGAGTCAACAGAACGTTTCCCCTTAATATTCATTAATTTGGCAACTTTCTCCTTAATCTCATTTTCTGTCTGAGCAAATTCAGGCAGATCGGTACTGAAGCGAGGAACAGAAATCTGGTCAGCCAGATAATTCTGGATTGTATATGGTAATACGAAATATCCGTCGGCCAGACCCTGCATCAACGCGGATGCACCC
>X355_Hoffmanns_Two_toed_Sloth__coassemble_1976_pt1 | contig 28468 bp, 23 predicted proteins | sample X355_Hoffmanns_Two_toed_Sloth__metabat2_low_PE_021 | metagenome-assembled genome bin X355_Hoffmanns_Two_toed_Sloth | reverse complement strand
GATGATTATCTTGTGCTTAATCGGGGCTTTCTTGTAGATAGGTAAACGGTAATCGACCCTGTCCTGATTCTCTACCGTGCAGGCTATAGTCACATTGTCGTATCCGTCTCCCCAATCGTCGGGCAAGCCTATCTGTAATCTGTCGATTCGTTTGGTTATCATCAAAAAGTTGAGGTCGCTGCGCTCACGCATCATATTCCATGCCTCGGGCCGCCATTCGTCCGCGTCGGCATGGAAGAAGTCGGAAGTGAAGCAGGTAAAGACATCTTCGCCGGGAGGAACTTTATATTCTCCGTTTCGTTTTTTCTTTACCGGCTTGTCGAAGTCCTTAGTCTGCTTAACTATGGTGCTGTCTACACCACGTCTGGCATCGCCACGGTACATGTAGCAATTGAGACAACCTGCGCTTATTTTGTGGCAACCATGCCACGGATTCCAAAGTGACGACATCAGAAACGAAAATCTTTATCTATATACTGAGAGAGTTTTATGAAACGTAAATATACAATGTTTGGATAGAATAATGAAAAAGATAAATGTATTATTAAATGTGATAGGAGCAGGCAAGATATGCGATACAAGTTGTTTACTGTTAACCGAATTGAAGTGTAGATTGCCGGAACCAAAGCTAGGGAATAAAGATTTCTGATATTGTTTGGCATATTCATATAATTATGCATGGTAAGAAAAGCACAATCAGTTTTTCACTTTATAGCAAAAGTTTATATCTTTGTGCTCCCATATAACATTGATAATAAATAACAACAATAATATGTTTGAAAGTCTAAGTAATAGATTAGAACGTTCGTTTAAAATCCTGAAAGGTGAGGGTAAGATCACCGAGATAAACGTTGCCGAAACGCTGAAAGATGTACGCCGCGCATTACTTGATGCCGACGTAAACTACAAAACAGCCAAGCAATTTACCGAAACCGTTAAGGAAAAGGCATTAGGACAGAATGTGCTTACGGCCGTGAAGCCTGAACAGTTGATGGTGAAAATCGTTCATGACGAACTGGCTGCCCTGATGGGAGGTACGGCAACCGATATAAATCTGAAAGGTTCCCCGGCTGTTATACTTATGTCGGGTCTTCAGGGTTCGGGTAAGACTACTTTCTCGGGTAAGCTGGCTAAATTGCTGAAATCGAAGAAAGGTAAAAATCCTTTGCTTGTGGCCGGAGACGTTTATCGTCCTGCTGCTATCGAGCAGTTGAAGATACTGGGTACGCAGATAGAAGTTCCTGTATATTCGGAAGATGATAATAAAAATCCGGTGCAGATAGCTCAGAATGCGATCAGGTTTGCCAAGCAAAACGGGAATGACCTTGTAATTATAGATACCGCCGGACGTCTGGCTATAGATGAGGAGATGATGAAGGAGATAACAGCGGTAAAAGACGCTGTGAAACCTGACGAAATCCTCTTTGTGGTAGACTCCATGACAGGGCAGGATGCTGTAAATACCGCCAAGGAATTTAACGACAGGCTCAACTTCGACGGAGTTGTATTAACCAAGCTGGATGGTGATACCCGTGGTGGTGCTGCGCTGTCTATCCGTTCGGTAGTGGATAAGCCGATTAAATTCGTGGGTACAGGCGAGAAGATGGATGCACTCGATGTATTCCACCCTGAACGTATGGCCGACCGTATCCTCGGTATGGGTGACATCGTTTCACTCGTGGAAAGGGCACAGGAGCAATACGATGAAGAAGAAGCGCGCCGCCTGCAAAAGAAGATTGCAAAGAACCAGTTCGACTTCAACGACTTTATCGGACAGATACAACAGATAAAGAAGATGGGTAACCTCAAAGACCTTGCTTCCATGATTCCGGGAGTGGGTAAAGCAATCAAGGATCTGGACATTGATGATGATGCCTTCAAAAGTATCGAGGCTATCATCTACTCCATGACACCGAAAGAAAGGTCTCAGCCTGAAATCCTGAACGGAAGCCGTCGCCAGCGTATTGCCAAAGGTAGCGGTACATCTATACAAGAGGTGAATAAGCTGATTAAGCAGTTTGACGAAACCCGTAAGATGATGAAGATGATGACACAGATGAAGGGAGGCAAGATGCCTAAGATGAGGAGATAATGCCCTTACAAATAAGATAATCCAACCCGGCCTGTGATATCACAGGCCGGGTTTTTGTTGTATATACACTATCGTTTAGCTTTTCCTTCCAGCTTGATGTCTTTTTCCAGAGCCTGTGTTTGTACAGCTCTGTAGATGACGTCGTCGAACGAATTTTCTACTTTGTCTTTATCCATTTTCGACAGTTCGGCTTCTATATGCTGCTGGCGTTGTTTGCTCAGGTTTTTTATTTCCTGTTCCAGTTGCTTGCGTTTCTCTATCAGGGCATTTACATAGGCCTGGCGCTCTGAGGCAGACATCTTCTTCATTTGGTCGGGTAAATCTGCAGCAGGGATTTCTGTAAGAGCCTTGCCGGACATTACTTCATTGACCAGCTCTTCCGAGCCATAGTAAGCGTCTTTATTCGCCGCCGACAGGTTATATTCTGCCCGTCTCGCATTAATGGCCGCATCACCCTTACTTACTTTTGCGCTCTGTATCTGCTTTACTTCTGTCAACTCAGATGATTTGCCGTAATAGAGCCGGGTCTTATCCAGTTCATATTGCAGGGAGTTGATGCGGTCATCATAAGGAGTCCTTACCTCTATATTATTTACGCTCATATCCGTCTGCACATATTCTCCTTTTGTCTTACCGGCGATCTCTTTCCATATGCGGGCGGCAGTAGGTTCATTCCCCATGAGGATGGTATTGATTACAATCCCTTTCTTTATCGCTTCCGAGCAGGTTTCAGGATAATGTATGTCGTTTCTGTAGTCCATATGCGGAGGATAATCACCGACAAGAAATATCGCTCTGTAAGTATTAGGCAAGTTGTCCCATTGCATCTTATTCACACCTTCATACAGTGCCTGATTCACACTTTCGGGTCCGTCTCCGCCTCCCGATGCATCCATAGCTATCAATTGCTCGTAAAGATTGTCCATATCAGTGCCTAAAGGAATAATTCTGGTTATAAAATCATCTCCCCTGTCACGATAAAAGAGCATACCCACTTCGATATCGGGAACCGGTTCGCTTTGGGAAAGGCTGCTTGTTATGGACCATATTTTTTCCTTCGCTGCCCCGATCAATCCCGACATACTGCCAGTGGCATCGAGTAGAAATACTATCTGCATTTTGGGCCTGGCTATCCGGTCTGCTTTCTCTTGAAGCTCACTTGCCGGTAATGCAGGTGTGATAGGATGCCCCGGGCTTTTGAAGAGGGCTACACATGTGCAATAGATGAATATACTTACAGGAAGCATCGATAATAGAATGTAAAGTCGCTTTTTCATATGCTTTAGTATTAAGTTAGTTATTACCAGTTATATCTAAAGCAAATATAGACTACATTAATAATGCAAACAGGGCAAAACGGGTGAACAGGCTTTCTTAATTGGTGAAAAAGGATTATGACTATTCTACAGAAGAAAAAGCAAGCCTGCGAAGTCATACTTTGCAGGCCTGTGTATCTGTTCGATCAACGAATCTTATTTGGAAGAGATAAGAGACGCGCGGAGTGAATTGTTCGAATTAACTCCGATAAACTTAGAGGCGGCACTCAGCTCAGCTGTATCATCATCAGCTGCGGCCTGATCGGCAGTTTCCATTTCAGCGAATTTGTTTAATGCAGATACTAGAGCACTGGCAGATACATTCTTCTTTGTCAATAGATTGTATGCATATTCATCTGCTTTCTTGTTTTGGTCGTCAGTATAAGGAATCTGTATAAGTTCGTTGATTACCGTCCCCATTTTATCTCCTGAGAAAGAAAGCAGTTTTTCCAATTGTGCAGAACCTGCTTTAGTTGCATTATCCTCAGATGCGACTTTTAATAGTGAATCGCGAACATCCTTGTTTGCAATATGTCCTATCTGAGTAGATATAACAGCCAGAAGCTCTTCATCAGACAGCATATCCATCATACCTGTATAGATACGGATACTTCCGTCAGAAGTAGCCAGAATGTTTACTTCAGGGTTTTCATATACTTTATAGTTAAGGCTTAGGCCGTCTACAGAAATATAGTCTGTAGCTACCAGTCCTGCCAGTCTTTTGTAATAGTCTGAGTCCTCTCCGGCAATAGTATTGTTGCTATCCATAAACTCTACCATTTTCACGGATACCTTATTGGCTACCATATCAGAAGCCATATCTCCGGCAACATCGCCTACAGCTTTTGTTACAGACTTACTAGCATTTTTTAAGGCTTTTCCGAATTGGGCATTTGCAGGAAGTGATAGAGCGCACATAACAGCAACAAATACTGTTGCTAAAAATAATTTTTTAGTCATAGTTCTAAATGTTTGTTAATAAATAGATTCGATTTATGTAGTTTTATTAATAAAAAATATTACAGGTGTATTCTATAAAGTTATTCTCCTTCGCACTCGATCTCTTTCAGAAGGCAAATATATTATATTATTCCCGAACTAAAGAACTATAACTTAAAAAATGGAACTTTTAATATTCCCCTTGTCCTTTCTCCGGTATAGATAAATTTGTGGAGAAAAGATAATATTATTTAATTAAAAATATTTATTTAGAAGCCAGATACATAGAACATGTACCCATTGTGTATGTTTTATAAGATGCTTCCGAGAATCCGTTCTTTAGAAGCGTGTTGGTCATATCTTTACCCTGAATAAAGGCTTGTATGGATTTTGGAAGGTAAGAGTATGCTGTTTTATCTTTGGAAATGATCCGGCCTATTGTGGGGATAAACAGATTGGTATATAGCCAGTAACCCTGCTTCATCGGAAAATGCGCGGGAACAGTCAACTCCAATATCATCAGTTGCCCTCCCGGTTTTAGTACCCGTAATATTTCTTTGAGCCCCTTGTCAAGATCCTCAAAGTTGCGTACTCCGAATGCGACCATGGCAGCGTCAAAAGAATTATCGGGAAAAGACAGCGCCATGCAATCCTCTTTGGCGAAGCTGATTTTATCTGATAGGCCTGCTTTAGCTACTTTTCTCCGGCCAACCTCCATCATTCCTTCCGATATGTCTATGCCCAGTATAGATTGCGGCTTCAGTATATCATAGGCCTGGATGGCCAGATCACCTGTTCCTGTGGCAATATCGAGTATCGTCTGGGGATTCAGCTTTTTTAGCATAGATAATCCTTTCTTACGCCAACTGATATCGATTCCCATCGACATAGTACGGTTCAATGTATCATAGTTTTCAGCAATAGAGTCGAACATGCGTTCTACTTGAGCCCCTTTAGTTTCGGAGCCGGAATAAGGAACTATTTTTTCGGCGTCGTAGGTCATTTCCGTTGAGGGTTGTTGGATTTATACGTTTTTAAGATAATAGAATATATCTTCATCGTAAATATCGATGATTTTTGTTCTGTTACCTTCCGCGATCATCTGGAAAGGGTCTGTAGAATTATCTACCAGAAGCCAGTAATCGGCAATAGGGATAAACATAGAGAAAAGGTTTCTCATTCCGGCATAATAGCGCCTTATGACTACATCATCGTCTACATGATGTCCGCCGAAGCGAACGCGTTGTTCGACACGTCTGATAGCCAGTTCGGGCGATTCGAGCCAGAAATAAATCAGGGTAACAAAATAGCCTTCCTTCTGCGCCCTGCGTATGAAGTTAGCATATGATTTAGTCGCCAGCGTGGTCTCTATTGCAAAATCTTCCTGCATACGCAGCATTTCGTTCATGCGCATAATCATAAGGCGGCCTGCATCGATAGCTACCGTCTCGGGCTGAAAAGGGGAGAGGCCTTTGGCTATTTCATCGGCATTGATAAACTCCTTGCAGTCGAGTAGTTCGGGAAACATGGCATACGACGCGGTTGTTTTTCCCGCGCCGTTACAGCCTGATATGATATAGAGATTCGGCATTTAAACTAAATAATAGATAAATTTAATTATATACTTTCGGACCACAACTTGTTTTTGTTGTTTTGCTTACCCGAATAATAAAAAGGCCTGCGGCCTAATCTCTCTTTTTTAAATATTCGTTTATATTCTTTTCAAGGCGTATAGCGACATCGGCAGCTTCCGCCTTTACAAATTTTTCACCTACTATCTTTTCATATAGTTCGATGTAGCGTTCCGAGACGGAGTTGCAGTATTCTTCGGTCATTTCAGGCACCTTCTGCCCGTCTTTTCCCTGGAATCCGTTATCCATTAACCATTTGCGTACAAATTCTTTCGACAGTTGGCGTTGTTCTTCCCCTTTGTCGAACAGTTCCTGATAAGTGTCCGCATAGAAATAGCGGGAAGAGTCCGGTGTATGGATTTCGTCGATCAGATAAATCTTGCCGTCTTTTTTCCCGAACTCGTATTTTGTATCTACAAGTATCAGGTTCTTCTGAGCTGCCATTTCGGTTCCACGTTGGAACAGCGCATAAGTATATTTTTCCAGTTGCTCGTATTCTTCTTTGCTTACCAGTCCCTGAGCGATAATTTCCTCTTTCGAAATATTCTCATCGTGTCCTACATCTTCTTTTGTAGTAGGAGTGATGATAGGAGTAGGGAATTTTTCATTTTCTTTCATTCCTTCCGGTAGCGGCACTCCGCAAAGCGTCCTTGCACCGGCTTTGTATTCGCGCCATGCGCTACCGGTGAGATATCCGCGGATAACCATTTCCACCTTATATTGTTCGCATCTCAGACCAACGGTTACCATAGGGTCTGGGGTATCCAGCTTCCAGTTAGGGACAATGTCGGCAGTAGCATCCAGAAACTTGGCTGCAATTTGGTTCAGGACTTGTCCTTTGTAGGGAATACCCTGTGGTAATACAACATCGAATGCTGAAATACGGTCGGTAGCGATCATCACCAGTAAATCGTTACCTATTGAATATACGTCCCTCACTTTACCATGATAAACGTTTGTCTGACCCGCAAAATTAAAATCTGTTCTTACTAAAGTATTCTTCATTTGTTTAAAAATCTAATTTGTTCAGTCTTATAACAAAAAAGTACGCTCAAAGTTACGCCAAAGTTGCTTAAAAAGCAATAAAGATGTTAATTAATAGCATGCTCCTCCAAGTTGCTGATAGCTGTGGAAGTAAAACTAAAACTTGACAAATCTGACAACTTTTGCACAATTTTTTATCTGGCGTTTTATTTAAGTATTGTGAAACATTTAAATATGTCATTAATTTTTTTCTGATTACTTACTTTTTCATTCTGAAATTCCAGTATGCCGGCTGCTTCTTATATAGATAAATCAGATTGGGAGTATTGCAACTTAATTGATAATCTTTTTGTGTTTTTATACAGAGCTATGCTAATAAGAAAGAGTGTGTGTCAAAAGTATTTTTTACTTTCTATTTACATACGCTACGCTCCTGTGACCGTTGGTTGTCATGTTGAACGGAGTGAATTGAATTGAAAATCGGCGGAGCCAAAATCGCCGAAGCGAAGGCGAGGCAAACATCTCATTTCTCAGGGTCGAGATCCTTCGTTACACTCAGGATGACAAAGAGGGTAGCACATTGATAGTGCTGTTCCCCTTTTGACACACCCTCTTTTTCTAATAAATCTATATTCTTTCACCTTTTACGGTTTTTGCTTTTATCTCTTCCCGCTTTTCCCTTTTATCCTCTCTTTCGTATGCATCCACAATGCTCTGAACGAGTTTGTGACGGACAATATCGGTCTTGTTAAACTCGATATAGCCTATCCCTTTCACATCTTTCAGTATGCGCAGGGCATGTTTTAGCCCCGACTGCTGGGACGGCGGAAGGTCTATCTGGGTAATATCGCCCGTGATAATCATTTTGGCGTTCATACCCAAACGGGTGAGGAACATCTTTATCTGGTGCGTGGTCGTATTCTGGGCTTCGTCGAGGATAATGATGGCATCACTGAGCGTTCGACCGCGCATAAAGGCCAAAGGGGCTATCTGTATCGTCTTGTTTTCTATATAGTCCTTTAGCTTGGCAGGGGCTATCATGTCTTCGAGCGCGTCATACAAAGGTTGCAGATACGGGTCTATCTTATCTTTCATATCTCCGGGCAGAAAACCGAGCTTCTCTCCGGCTTCCACTGCCGGACGGCTGAGGATTATCTTTTTCACCTCTTTGTTTTTAAGGGCTTTTACCGCCAGAGCGATAGCTGTATAGGTCTTCCCCGAACCCGCGGGTCCGATACCAAACACCATATCGTTTTTGTAAAAGCTGTTTACAAAATTCTGCTGGTTGGGAGTACGGGCAAAGATAGGTTTGCCGTTCAGCCCGTAGATAATGAGGTTGTCCTGCTTGATTGTATTAGGAGATTTTCCTTTTACAATGTCTATTATATCTTCTTCTGTGAGTTTATTCCGCTCATTCGCATATTTTTCAAGTTCCCTTATCTTTTCTTCAAAGAGAGGGACATCTTCCGCATTACCGATCGCTTTTATGGCATTGCCACGCGCTACGATACGCAGCTTTGGAAAAAGGGTTTTTAATAATTGTATATTGGCGTTATTTATCCCGAAAAAGACAACAGGGTCTATATGTTCTAAAATAATTATTTGTTCTATCATTCAATTCTGTATCAAGAATGTACCATGTGATTTATTATGTTTTGTCGGGTAGTGGTATGTAATGGTATGCAAAGATAAGGATATTCGATAATATATTTCGTTATTCATCTATAATTATTCTTTCAGCCAACAATATGCAAAGGATGGATATTGATGGCTGAAATATTTTAGAGTTATATTCAGGAACTACTTGCTCATCTCTCTCGATTTATCTCCCAGATATCCCCCATGGTGGCGTTTGGCATAATCGGCGGGTGAGAAGCTGATCCTTTTCATTGTACCCACTACAAGTATATCGCCTATTACGGTCATTACTGTGGTCGAAGTGGTCGGGGTCAGTCCAAGATTGCAGACTTCATCGGGCCGGCCGGTAAGGATGCAGACATCGGCTTTCTGGGCCAGTAAGCTATCCGGATCACTGGTGATGACAATAAACTTTATCCCCGGAATGAGATTTTTTGCAAGAGATATAAGTTCGATAATCTCCCGTGTCTTTCCTGAATTGGAGATAGCCAGAACGATATCGTTTTCCTGCAATATCCCCAAGTCGCCATGCTGGGCCTCACTCGGATGCAGGAAGACGGACGGCGTCCCTGTAGAGCTGAATGTAGTTGCAATATTTTGTGCTATTTGCCCGGCTTTTCCCATGCCGCTGGTTACCAGTTTGCCTTTCTTCTTGTTTACCTGTTCTACAATAAGGTCTATGGCTTTTGTATAAGCGTCACTTACCGGAATATTCAGTATGGCACTCGCTTCGGTGCTCAACAGGGAACGGATATCTTCAGTACTCATGCATTTAATTTTTTGCTACGTCAAAGATATAACATTTATCTCATTTTATACAAAAAGGTTTCGGTCATGGAATCCGAAGGTATTGCATTAACGAATATAATTCAAACGGCTTCTAAAATTCTTATTTGCCGCTAAACAAAGTCTCCATAAATTCCTTCCCTTTTATCAACCCGTATGCGCCCTTTGGCGATTCGAACTCATCATATACCTGTATATCATCCGCTTCCCCGTTCGAACGATAGATAAGGAACGGTATAGGCTTGTTTGTATGAGTCTTTATAGCACATGGGGTAGGGTGGTCGGGCAGGATGGCGATAGTAACCGGCTCGTCCCAGCCTTTAGTCGCTTCGTATATAGGCTTTACAACCCGGTCGTCAAGAAATTCGATTGTCCTTGTCTTTAGTTCATAGTCGCCTTCATGCCCGGCTTCATCGCTGGCTTCGATGTGAAGATATACGAAATCATCGTTTTTCAACGCTTCTATGGCTGCCTGCGCTTTTCCTTCATAATTGGTATTCCACAATCCGGTGGCCCCTTCTACATGGATGAGTTTCAAACCTGCATATACACCGATACCCATAATAAGGTCTACCGCGGAAATTACCGATCCGCTTTTTATTCCGAATAATTCCTGTAATGTCTGCATCTGCGGACGGTATCCCGGAGACCATGGCCAGATGCTGTTTGCCGGGTCTTTACCTGCGGCGATCCTTTTTTTGTTTACGGGATGGTCTTTCAATAACTCCTGTGACTTTAAGATCAGCTGATTCAGGTAATCGGCGGTTTCTTTTGCGTCAGGTGTTTCCGGCTTTATCAGAACGTCTTTGAACGGAGTCCCTGTAACATCGTGGGGGGCTGTGCAATCGAGGTTTTTATTTCCTCCTTCAAGTTTCAGCAGGTGGCGGTATGATACGCCCGGATAGAAACTTGCTTTGCCGTCATTCAGTTCTTTATCCAGAAAATGAATAAGTTCTGCCGCTTCTTCATTCGAGATATGCCCTGCCGAATGGTTCTTGATTTTACCGTCTTCGATGCAAATCAGGTTGCAGCGCATAGCCATTTCTCCCGGCAGAATATCCACTCCCATACTGGCGGCTTCGAGTGATCCCCTTCCTTCAAAAACTTTCGGCACGTCATACCCGAGTACCGACAGGTTGGCTATTTCACTGCCCGGTTTGAATCCGGGAGGGATAGTGTCCAGTTCACCGCTTTTGCCTTTAGCGGCAAGCATGTCTATATATGGCTTCTTGGCCACTTGTAATGGCGTTTTGTTTCCTAATGCGGCGATAGGTTCATCGGCCGCACCATCGGCGAGGATTATAATTGTTTTCATTTGTATTCTATTCTACTTACAATAAAATACAAAATTGACGATAATTTATCAAAAAAACAATTATTGTTGCATTTAGCTTACAATGGTTAGCGATTGTTGTATATTATTCTTGTAACTGCAAGGATGTTAAAATCTGACAACCAACGGTCACAGGAGCGTAGCGTATGTAAATCTGACACTTTTGTCAGTTAACAGTTAGCAGTCATCAGTTAGCAGTCGTGACGTGTTAGCACTTATTACTTAAAACTCATCACTTATAACTACCCGCAGGGCCTTATTTTTCTTCTTCTTGTGTTCTGCTTTTCTTTTTTGGGAAGAAGTCAGCACTTTCATCTCCCTTTCCATATATTTGTTTTTCGGGGGATATTCCGTGATTGCCGCGGCACAGGTCTCCAATATTTCTTCTACCGGTTTTTGTGCCATACCATTATCTGTTTCTTCTGTTTTTTCCAAAGTCCCGGCTTCGTCCTTCATTGTGCATTCTTTCGTGACTTTCTCCTCCCCTTTGGGGAGGCCGGGAAGTGCTGTTTTCTTATCCTGTCTGTCCAGCAACATCTTGATTGTTCTCAGGTCGGGAGGGCATTCTTTCTTCGTAACTGTCTTTTGCTTAAAGACAATTTCGCCTGTATATTCATCGGGGACATAAATATCCTTTTCTACCGTTGTGTAAAAACCTTCGAGTTTCTTTTTCAGCGAAGCCTGTACCATCGTCATCATTTCAGCTTCGCGGCGTGCCACCGCTTGTTCTATTTCCTGCCGAAAATCGTCCTTCGTATCCATCCAGTAATAAAAGGTCTGCCGGCTGATACCTGTTGCCTTACATACCTGGGAGATAGTAAAAAACTCGTCTTCAATCAGGCTTATAATCTTTTCTGTTAATTCTGTTCCATACTTTGCCATAGTTGTTTATTGGTATAGATAAACGAGATTTTTATTTATACAGAATTTTAACAGTTACTGGATATGAAATAATTTCCCCGCTGATGAACTGTTGCAAGAACGAGGGACGGCAAGATTAAACATTATACCGGAAAAATTCAAAAATTCTACAAAATTGAATAGTATTATTGCACGTGATATAAAAGGGGGTAAATATATAAGTATCTGTTATTCAGATATATTATTTTAATGAACAGTGTGATTTTATCGTTAGCTATTCAAATTATTTAACAATGATACATATTCTTAATAACAAAAAACGGGAAAAAACGTTTTTTATATTTCTGACTGTTCTTATCTTGCTATCTGCGGCAATGATAACACTTTATATTCCTTTCGCTCCCGGTCATGATTTCTATTTCCATTGCGGGCGGTTGCAGGCACTGATTGACAATCTGGGAAACCCATTTCTTATTTATCTGGACTATGATGCAGCAAACGGCTATGGATATTTTACAAAAGCTTTTTATCCGGATGTCATGCTGATTCCTTTTGCCATATTGGGTAAATTTATTCCCTTGATATATGTTTACCTCATTATGCTGTTTTCTATTACTGTGCTGTGCGGTATTTCATCCTATTTGTTTGTAAACTATCTCTTTAAGAATTCTTTTGCTGCCGCGGTTTCATCATTGTTATATACATTCAGTGTCTATCGCTTAAATTGTTTATATGAACGGGCAGCATTGGGTGAAAGTATATCTCTAATGCTTATTCCGTTTGTTCTTTTAGGGCTTTGTCTTATAATTAAGGGTAATTACAAAAAATGGTATATCTTAGCCATAGCATATAGCCTCCTGATTTTCACACACCTGATTTCATCGGTGTTGATATTTGTAACGGTAATCATTTTGCTTACCGTCAATTACAGGAGCTTGATAAGAGAGCCGAAACGTCTCGGCTATTTAGTACTGGCAGGAATCGTAACCATAGCTATTACAAGTTATTATCTGTTTCCCATGCTGGAACAAATGGCGTCCGATACATTTTACGTTGAGGATAAGAGCCAGCGTCTTGTAGCAATAACAGATATGACATTTAATATCTCCTATACAATGCAAAGTGTGATTAGCTATCCGGACGATATTTATACTAAACTGAATGTCTGGTACTTTTTCCCGCCAATAGGGATATTGCTTATTATGCCTGTTTTGTTACGTTTTTTTGTTCGTAATAAATCCGGACAATTGAAATATGCCGATATTAGTGTAATCATAGGCTTGATTTGTATCACGCCAAGTTTTGATATATTTCCATGGGATGTTTTTCCGTTCCGCCTGCTGGATTTTATCCAGTTCCCGTGGAGGTTGTTTGGTTTTTCCAGCCTTTTCTTTGCTATAGCCTCGGGATATTATTTGTCGCAGATACTTAAAACAACAAAAAAGCAGCTGATAGGGAGCATTATTGTGTTTGCAGTCTTTGTATTCACATACACAATTATTGATAATGATGCTTATTCGTATAGCGAGAGGAGAGGTTATAAATATACAGTAGGCAAAGATACGCCATTGCGGGAACAGTTACAGATGCACTCGAAGAAAGATTCGTTGCTTGTATATTGGCGCGTTGCGGGAAGAGAATATTTTCCCACAAAGCTATCCAGCTTTGATTATATTTGGTCAAGGGGTGATACTGTGAAAAGTAAAAATGTCACGACATCTATATCCGGATTCCGCAAAAATAAAGGGACGACGAGTCTTGACGTAGATGTATATATTCCTGACAGCCTGGAACTTCCCCTGGTATATTACAAGGGATACGCGGCTGAAATAGACGGCAAAAGGCTTCCTGTAAACGAAAGCTCCAAAGGACTGGTACAGATTCCGGTGTATAAACAAGGGCATGTGAAAGTTTGGTACAACGGTACAATTATCCAGCGTATAAGCTATTGCCTGTCAATTATCAGCATCGTCATATTGTGCCTTTATATTTTCCGCGATTTTTTCCGGAAGAAATTTCGCATATTATAAGAGCCTGAATCTTTCCCTCTGACGCGATTTTACGAATCATATCCTGCCTGAGCAGGGTTTTAATTATCAATTTCTATCATCAATATAAGTTAATTTAACTTATATTTATATCAAATATTGTATATTTGTGTATACTTATGAGTACTTTTATTAAGTAAAATTACAATTTTTTTAACTTTTCAGATATTACACTTTATGAATTTTAATAAAAATACGAAGAAAGTATTAAGGTTTGTCGGAGCAACCATTTTAGCGCATGGAATAAGAAGAATTTATTAGTTCATCTAACATGTGGCAACAATAGTCACTTAAATATTAATTAAATTAATTTACTCTATGAAAAAAATCCAATTGTTATTACTTTCAGCAATTTTATTTTCGTGTTCAAATGAATTTGATGAATCTTTTGATGATTCATTGAATATTCATCCACAAAATAAAACAGAATTAAAAGCTGAATCTGAATCGCGTGCATTAACAAAGTCTATGTCCTTGAATGACACTGTACCTGAAATTACCAGCTTTGAAGATTGGTTCAGGCTGTATGGTGAAGTAGAAAGGAGTGCCCGCCTCGGTACTCCTGGCCAACCGTGGCATGGCCTCCCTCCCGGATGGATTAACGATAAAGAAATGCCCACTTACACGGTGGATAACGGGCTTCAAGAAAAATCAGTTACCGGATATTCCAGATACACGAAATCAAGTTCTTCCAGAGTTATGTTTACTTCTGATATGGCTAATAGGCTAGGGCTATACACTGGTAGAATATATCTTGTGCATATGAGATACTTTGAAAAAGATGTAACTGTTCCGAGTGGTTATTTATTCTTTGATAATGAATCTCCAAACTGTGGTTATGCACCAACTACTCAAGGAACAACATTTGATAGAAGAGGTTATTCATATAATGTCAGTGGTAATATAAGAATATTAAAAACTCATATTTATTTTGTAGAAGCTGACGAATGGGCCGGAACTCTTAACAGGGAATATCCGTGTAAATCTTCTGATTTAGAATGGAATTACATTTTATGGAAAGAATAAAAACTTATAACAAAATCATTGTAAACATGAAAAATAAGCATTTTATATATTCGCTTGTCTTTATCCTTCTTACTATTGGTCTCTATTCTTGCGATAATGAAGATTATACAGAGAATAATAGCAACGGTAAAAATATTGAATATATCAATACAGCAGAAAAGGCACGAGTATTAGCACAAATGACAGATACGACTGTATATGAAATTAGAGCAGAAGATAACTTCGGTGATCTCACGAAGAAATTCAAATCAAAAGAAGAAGAATTACTTAGTCAGGGGTATACAAAACTTGAACGTTTGGATTTAGAAAATTTAGACTTGTTAAAAGCAGCGCCCAGTGTGAAAAAATATACTGTAGAAGCAGTATGGTCTATCGGAGAGCCTGAACACGTAAAATGTGTATTCAGTTCTAAATTCTGTGACGAATTTAATAGTAAGGTCGATGGTGAGGAATTAAGGATTTCCTCAAAGAAAAGATATATATGTGAATGGAGACCAATAGGTACTTTCTATAATTTGAAAACCGGAGAGCGAGCTTCTGCAATGGCTTCTCCGAAAGCAGGATATCTTCCTAGCAAGAGAGATGGATTTACTGAGAGAGAATATGAAGCCTATTTAAGTCCGAATGCTACGCAATTTCAGATGCGTTCATACCTCATCCGCATTAAGTGGGAAGATGTAAATCACACTACCATAATGATATCCCAGAATTTCCCGTTTGGGCCATTTGAATGTAATTATGCAGTGTTAAGTCTTTAATACGAAGATTCTTTTATAAGAAATGAAATAACCTCAGTACAATTATCGTATTGAGGTTATTTTGCAATATGGGATTAGTATAAGGACATTTACTTTTTGGGCAAACTGCCAATTGTCAATGATAAATTAGAATTATCTGGAATTTTCTTCACTAAAAAAGCATTGGCTACGAAATAAATATTTTCAGGCGGAAAAGTAGATGTATTTTTGATATACAAAATTTTATTACATTCATATTCCGATAAAGATTTGTAATACCTGAAGTCACATTCCATTTCAAAAACCGGATTAAAAGTTATGGTTGTTGTAAGGATTAGGGTATATCTGTCAAAATCACATCCAACTAAGTTTTCTTTAAAGGATTCAGAACAATACTCGAACAAAGGGTTATCGTTAAGCTGATTTAGAGAATTGATTAATAATATTTTGTGATGGAACAATTCTGTTTTCTTATTATCAGTATTATTAATTGATTCTGTTTCATAATAATAAGGAAAATATTTTTCTATCTGTATTTCTTGAAAATCCGATTCGTTTTCATCATTACATCCAGTAATAGCGAATATGAACAATAGTAGTAGTAAATACCTGTGTTTCATTTTTTTTAATTAATTTGTATATTGTTTTAACGGCCAAATGTTATTATTTATTATTTAATAATAAACTTTAGTTTGTTTACCATTCACTGGCACCATGCGATATAACCGCATAGCAACAAAGGGCAGATGATTTGCAATCACTTGCTTTTTTATATAGCAATTTGCTGTCCGAAGAAAAATCCTAGCAATAAAAATATTCGGTTCTAGGCAATTCTCACCTCCCCTTTAGGAAAAAAAAGAAGAGACCCTTATCTTATATTCGCGATACTGATAATATCCGAAAACACTCCGGCAGCCGTGACGCTTGCTCCTGCACCATATCCTTTTATTATCATAGGGTATTCGTTGTATCGTTCGGTGGTTATCTGTATGATGTTATTACTACCTTCGAGATCGTAGAAAGGATGATTTTGCCCCACTTCCTGTAAGCCTACTTCACATTTTCCGTTCTCGTATTTGGCAACAAAACGGAGATGCTTATGCTCGCTTTCCAGTTTCTTACGTCTTTCTTCAAATTCAGAATCCAGTTGACGGATATTTGCCCAGAATTCTTCAATTGTGCCATTGAAGTATTCCTGCGGAACAAACAGGTTTTTCTCTACATCGGCCTGCTCTACCTGATATCCGGCCTCACGTGTAAGGATAACCAGTTTGCGGACTACATCCATCCCGCTGAGGTCGATACGCGGGTCCGGCTCCGAATATCCGCTTTCCTTAGCCAGATAGATGGCTTTGCTGAAAGGAATATCTTTGCTTATGGTATTAAATATAAAATTGAGCGTACCCGAAAGTACAGCTTCTATTTTTACTATTTTATCTCCCGAATTGATAAGGGAGTTCATTGTATTGATAATAGGAAGCCCGGCACCCACATTTGTTTCGAACAGGAACTTTATATTGCGTTCGCGTGCTGTATTCTTCAGCTTTATATAGTTGTCGTAGGCAGACGATGCCGCTACCTTGTTGGCTGTGACCACCGAAATGTTTTGTGACATCAGGTCTCCATATATCTGCGATACAGGCTCACTGGCGGTACAGTCTACAAATACGGCATTAAATATATTCATATTTATAATCCCGTCGCGCAGTATTTCGGGCGAACTTGGTATACCTTTTTCGTCCAGCTCGGTTTTATAATTATCAAGGTTTATACCTTCGCGGCAGAACAGGGCTTTGCGTCCTCTGGCTATACCTACAACATTTAACTTGAGTGCATACTGTTCCATCAGCTTCGGTTGTTGCTGGCGGATTTGCTCTATCAGGTTTCCTCCCACTGTACCGATGCCGACAATGAAAAGGTTCAATGCCTTATATTCCGACAGGAAGAACGAATCGTGAATAGAGTTCAGGGCTTTACGCAGGTACTTATTCTTGATGACGAATGAAATATTTACCTCCGAAGCTCCCTGCGCACAGGCAATGACGCTGATGCCGCTCTTACCGAGTGTCTCGAATAATTTTCCGGCAATACCCGGAGTGTATTTCATATTCTCACCGACGATAGCGACTGTGGCAAGTTCGGTTTCAAGTAATACCCGGTTGATACTGCCTAATGAGATCTCTTTTTCGAATTCTTCTTCAAGCACCCGTACGGCAAGCGTTGCGTCCGCTGAACGGACACCTATGGAAGTGCTGTTTTCGGACGAAGCCTGTGAAACCAGGAATACACTGATGCCATTCTTAGCCAATGCACGGAATATACGGAAATTGACTCCGATAATACCTACCATACCCAACCCTTGTACCGTAATCAGGCAGGAGTCAGAGATGGAAGAGATTCCTTTTATCATGGCTTTGCTCTTTCTGGTTTCACCGTTATGTGAAATATATGTACCCGGAGCATCAGGTTTGAATGTATTCTTTATGCGGATAGGTATATTTTTGTGATATACCGGGAATATTGTAGGCGGATAAATCACTTTTGCCCCGAAGTTACAAAGTTCGGTGGCTTCGGTGAATGTAAGGCTTTCAATTACATGCGCATTGTTTATTACTTTCGGGTCGGCTGACATAAAGCCGTCGACATCGGACCATATTTCCAGAATATTGGCATCTAATGCCGAGGCGAATATGGCTGCGGTATAGTCCGATCCTCCCCGTCCGAGATTGGTAATTTCCCCGGTCGTTTTACAGGTGGATATAAATCCGGCAACCAATACTTTTTTCGATGAATTTTCAAAGGCATTCCGTATCAGCTTATTTGACAATTCCATATCAGGCGTATGTTTCCCAAACGCGCAATCGGTCTTGATAAGCTGTGTTACATCGAGCATCTCATAATCTGAGAATGCATAACTAATGATAAGAGTAGACAGGCGTTCTCCATAGCTGACTATCTTATCTGATGTTTTTGGAGAAAGGTCGTTGATAAGAAATACTCCTTTGAAGATATTGCTTAATTCATCCAGGAGTTTGTTGACTTCAACCGCCAGTTTTTCGCGTTGAGATTCGGATATATCAAGTTTGCAGACAACCGTTACATGTTGTTCCACTATTTCCCTGAATTCCCGTTCGTATGAATAATCTCCGGCTGCGGCCAGCTGGGAGGTCGTTAATAATTTGTCCGTTATACTTTTGAAAGCTGAAACTACTACGACTATGGGTTCATTAACCCCGCTTATTATTTTCTTTACATTGGCTATGTTCGCGGCGGAACCTACGGATGTGCCGCCAAATTTCATTACTTTCATTTAGTATATTGTTGGTTTTGTGTTTATTGCTTTATTTGATATTTAAACTTTTGATGTCTTTTCTGTCTGTGTACATCTGATTTCTATTCTTTTTTGCATTGAGAGACGATTTCCCTCTTATCACCATGTCCTCTGCATCACTTTTTGTATAGGATTTGGTTTCCCCTCCTGTTAGCTTGGCAATAGCGGCACTAAGTAATGTCTCATCTTTATTTCCCAACCCTTTCAGACCTGAAGCTAATGTTTTGAATTCATCTGCCTCAACATCGGGCTTGAATCCTTCCGAATAGTTCGAAGATTCTTCGCTAGGATAAAGTTTATTGTGCGATTTAAATGTAATTGGCCATAATACATAGGTATTCCGTTCATTATTATCCTCATATATTGCCCATGAACCAACATCTTTCCCTACTGTATTTTCTCCTACCAGATAAATGTTTTTTCCTGCTTCTTTATAGTATGGGTTTAATGTGTTTATTGTCATTTCACTTGCCGAAGCAGTATAACTAGTGCCAATGAAGCAGATATTATCCAGTTGTTTTCCTAAAGTTGCAATTGGTGAAAGTTTTTGTCCATTACTATTTTCTATATTGTCAGTAAGATATTCATACATCCAGCTTATTTTTGCTAAATTGGTATCAGGTAATTTATCCAGTTGAGCTTGTAGAGATGGATTATATGTTTTTACCTCGAATATATCCTTTGCACTTCTCGTAATGGGAACTAATGCACTGACTATAAATTTGGCGCTACGCGTATACCCGCCGCCATTATATCGAAGATCAAAAATCAGATCCTTCACACCTTCTCGCTCGAAGCGGGTGAATATCTGAGCCAATTCTACATCGTAAGGTAATGCTGCTTCTCCCCCTGCTTCATAAGAATTATACATTATATAGCCTATACTCCGATTGTTAATGGTGTAGATACTATCCAGATAGATTGGGTTCTCTTGATAGTTGGGCGTGGTATATAGGATCTGGTCTGTTTTTATTTCTTTTGTTGCAGGGTCATAAATATCAATTTTATAATTGGACTTTCCTCTTTTGAGAGCATCTACCCAATATAATCCGCCAAGAGCAGTTTCATCTTTGTCATAAAGATTTTTATCATCTACTTTGATTATTGCCTGCCCCCTTTTCAGGCCCATAGCTTCTGCCTGAGTTCCTTTCTTTACATAAATAATTGTAATAGCTACACGAGGATTTTCGTACCATGCGACTGTAAACTCAAATCCTAAATCGGAACTTGTTGTAGCATTATCTGCAACAGCAGATTTGGGTAAACTTATATGAGTACCCTCCATCCTTGAGAACGGATAACCATCGTATAGGCTGGCTTCATAACCCAATAAACTATCAAAAAAATCATATGGATCTGCATTAAAGTTCAGATCAGATTCTTTGGGTAATTTATCATTCCATAAATAATACATAGACATACTGTCCAGTATCCAGTTATTTACATATTCATTATCGGTTTCTTCCTCTTTATCTTTCGATTTATTATCATCATTGTCTTCGCATGCACAAAAGAGCATGAATAAAGATAATATAGACAATAAAAATGTCAGTTTTGCTTTCATAAATATTAACTATTTGGTGCGTATTATAATAAATTGCCTGCAAAACTCTATATTTTATAGACGTTTGCAAATATATGGATTATATATCCTTTTACAAAATTAATTCCCCTTTGCCCTGTCGCATTATTTCCGGTTCATCGCCCGTACAATCCACAATTGTAGACGCTTCTATACCACCATATCCTCCGTCGATAACAATATCTACCAAGTCCTGATATCTTTCATAAATCAGTTCCGGATCTGTAGTGTATTCTATCACTTCATCATCATCTTTAACGGATGTTGTCATTATAGGATTGCCTAAAGTATGAACGAGTTCGCGTATAATATTATTGTCGGGAATACGAATACCTACGGTCTTTTTGTTCTTGTATATTTTAGGAAGGGATGAAGTCGTATTCAGAATAAATGTAAAAGGGCCGGGCAGGTTCTTCTTCATCAGCTTGAATGTATTGTTGTCCACTCTGGCATATTCGCTGATGTTGCTCAGGTCGTAGCAGATAATCGACAGGTTGCTTTTCTCGGGATTAATGTCTTTCATCCTGCATATTTTTTCCACTGCCCGTACATTGAGTGCATCGCAGCCAATGGCATAGACTGTGTCGGTAGGATAAACAATGAGCCCGCCGTCCTGCAAAACTTTTACAATCTTATCTATCTCTTTCGGATTAGGATTTTCTTCGTATAACTTTACAAGCATAGTATAAATTCAGACAATAGTATTTTTCCCAATAATCAATCACTGTTTATTTAATACAATCAAGCTCTGTGTCAGGGGTCAATTGTATTATTGTCAAAGATATGGCAATAATCTTTAATCTTTCTTCACAAATCGAAAAAACTTAAAGAATTAACATAGACTTAATACCTTTTGGCTGTAAAGGATAATTACTGTTTCGCGGATTAATCTTTCTTACAACGGACCGAGAAATGATTGTTTCTTGAGCTGGGAGACCAGTCTATGGAACTGGTACTATTGTCTACTCTTCGCTTCCAGGAATTTGCTCCATTGTAGGAACTGCTGGCCCACCAGTGGTTGCTTACACCATAACCGGTTACTCTGTTTTGATTTGCAAATCCCACCAGATAACCTGCAAATCCTCCCTGGTCGGAAGGCTTACTGGTTCCCAGGTACGCGCCGGCCGCTTCTGTAGAGTTTTTCATTACATTACCTACGTTTGCATCAGTCGCTGTTGTCTGGGAGCTGTACAGATCGGGACGGAGCTTGAGGGCTTCCGTCAGTATGTACCATTCTGTGTCGGTTGGTAAATGCCATCCGGAAGGACATACACCCTGACGCCTGACTTCGGTAGATGCTCCGGCCGTGCCATATTTTTCGTCATTTGCTTCGTAAGTAGGCGGATTGTCAACGTTGCCTTGGCCGTTTGTGGTATTGCCTTTCTGCGAAGAGGCGGCAGCCCAGTTATATAATTTGCCATTCTCGCGGATGCGGGCGGCGGTTGCACCTGTGTTGCTGGGGGTATAGTATTGCATAGCGACATAAGTATCCGCAGGACTATTGGTTAAGCCTTGCGTATAGCGTAGATTTTGTGTCATCCATATTCCCGCGTCGATTATGACGACTTCGACAGGGGTACAGCTATATGGACTACCTGCCTTAACTGAATGAAAACGTGCCGTATGGTATGTTTCGCCGTCTCTCGAGTCGACCAGCTCGGCTTCAGGACCTGCCAGAGATGGAGGAATGGTATTTGTGGGGTATGAAACCAGTGGTTGCCATTTACTTCCTGTCCACACATGTACTCCCGGGCATAGTCGGTCGGCTTCACTTGTTTCTATTTTCTTTGTGTTATATACAACTGTTCCTATATAGTCAGAATTGCTTGTGGTTCCGCTGGCAATGGTGAGTGTATTGTTCGCCGCCAGTTCCACACGGGGAAGCATCAGCCCTTTGTTGCTGGTACCATTCGGGTTTTCCTTCAGGTCTAATAATGCCCCTTTCGACGGTTCCTCGGTAGAACCGATTGTTACTTGGGAGAATGCTCCTATAGGAGATAATACAAGTATTGCGATGGATATGTGAAGTAATGAAAAACAGATTTTCATATTGACTGGTATTATGATTATAAACAAATCTGGGGAAAAGTTAGTTCTCGATTAATCAAGAAATCGTAATATATAGCTTTGGTTTTGTCTGATTGTGGCAAATGATTGCCAGTGTATTTTTGATAAGATGGAGGTTAATGTAAAGAACGGCTCATAAATAATGTTTTATGAGCCGCTGGTCAGGTATTATTTGTTTACTTCTTTTCTATATAGTCTTCAACAATTGCCTGAGTAAGCCCCATGTTAGAGAATCCTCCGTCGTGGAACAGGTTTTGCATAGTTACCATACGTGTAAGGTCTGAGAACATCACGATACAGTAATCGGCGCAGGATTCCGCGCTGGCATTACCCAGTGGCGACATCTTCTCTGCGAAATCGAAGAATGCGTCCAGTCCGCCGATACCTTGTCCGGCGGTAGTCATTGTAGGCGATTGGGAAATCGTATTTACACGTACTTTCTTGTCGCGGCCATAAATGTATCCGAAGCTGCGGCCAAACGACTCAAGCAGGGATTTGGCATCAGCCATATCATTGTAACCGGTGAATGTGCGTTGAGCAGCAATGTGGGTAAGTGCAAGAATAGAACCTCCTTCAGCAATGGCATCCAGCTTTTTAGCTACCTGCATCATTTTGTGGAAAGAGATTGCCGAGATATCGAGAGTCTTATCCAGAAATCCGTAATCAAGGTCGTCATATGCTCTGCCTTTGCGCAGATTGAGTGACATACCGATAGAGTGGAGTACGAAATCGATTTTTCCTCCGAGAGCTTCCATCGATTGTACGAATACTTGTTCAAGGTCTTCTACACTTGTGGCATCGGCAGCGATAACTTTTGCATTCAGTTTTTCTGACAGGGCTTTGGTTTCGCCCATTCTTACGGCTACCGGAGTATTTGATAGTGTAATGATTGCTCCTTGTTCCACGGCTTTTTCGGCCACTTTCCATGCAATTGATTTTTCGTTCAATGCACCGAAAACGATTCCTCTTTTACCTTTTAATAAATTGTTACTCATTTTTATCGTTATTTGATGATTATTAGCTACTTATAAAAAATGTGATAGCTGTTTATTAATCTTTATCGCACAAAAATAGTAAAAATGTGCAATAGTTGATGCTAATAGATATAAAATTTACAGGATGTGCTCTCAACTTGCCGGAACCTCGGATTTCTTCTTGTCTGTAAGAATTACCAGTAATACGGCACCTATAATAATCAATAACCCGAACAGGCCGTTCCATCCGAATGGTTCGCCAAAGTGGAATATCCCCACAGCTGTAGCGACTACGGGCTCTAACGATCCGAGTATGGACGTAATGGTAGACCCTGCGTGCTTTACGGCTGCAACAAGCGCGAGATTGGATATAACTGTCGCAAATAATGCCAGACCGAGAAGATTGAAAATGGACGGTATATCCGGTACCAGTTCAATACCTGTGGTAGAATAGGAAAAGACCGCAAATATAAATCCGCCGAAAAGCATTACATAGAAAGTGATGGTTTCGGGCTCCAGTCTCTTTATTTCAGGGCTGTTGAGCCATACGATATAAATGGAATAGGTGAAGACGGTCATCAGTACAGCCAGTAATCCTGTTGTACTGATAAATCCGGAATCGCTCCAGCATAACAGAGCCACACCTGTCAGGGACAGGATAGCTGCGAATAAAAGATTGCGGGACAATTTCTCCCGATAGAATATAATCATCATACAGGAGACCGACACAGGATAGAGAAAGTGTATGGTGGTGGCAACTCCGCTCGAAATATAATTGTAAGAGTAGAGCAGGCCCATAGCTGTCAGCGTATATAATAGGCCCAGGCAGAGAAGCTGCGCTGCAGCCTTTGGTGATATCCGGAGGTTCTTTTTTCTGATAAGGCATACCGTTCCTATGAGTAATACCGAAATCAGGCATCTGTAGAAAAGTATGGATGGCGCATGCATCCCCGTTTTTAGTAGCGGAATGGAGAAGAATGCAATGAGTCCGAATGTTCCCGATGAGATGAGTGCGAGTATGATGCCTTTTGTCTTGTTCATGTTATCTTTCTTTAACGGGTGCAAATCTAATAAATATTTTTCGGAAGCCTGCTACTTTGATATGTGAGGATAGGAAAGGCAAAAAATAAAAACCCTTTACTTTCATTTGTAAGTAAAGGGTTTGATATATTGTTTAATGTGGGTGTTTATTATTCAGACTGTCCTTCCGGGGTTATCATATCCGTATTATCTCCACTTTTCTTAATCTCTATTTCCACATTTTTAGGCGGCTCTTCAGTCTCCTTTAATATTTCTTCCGAACGGGAAACCCACTGGCGCTCACCAAATATCTTTTTCAGGTCTTCGGCAAATATGACTTCCTCCGTTACCAGCAGATTAGCCAGTTTTTCATGACCGTCGGAATGTTTGCGAAGCAGATCCTTAGCTCGCTCATATTGTTCGTTTATCATTGCCTGCACTTCCTTATCTATCAGCAGGGCAGTTTCCTCACTATAAGGCTTGGTAAAACCATAAGCTTCTCCCGATGAGTCATAGTAACTTATATTCGGCAACTTCTCGCTCATTCCCAGATATGAAATCATGGCATATGCCTGCTTGGTTACCCTTTCCAGGTCATTAGCGGCGCCGGACGATATATGACCGACAAACACCTCTTCCGCGGCCCGGCCTCCAAGTAATGCGCACATTTCGTCCAGCATTTGCTCTTTGGTCGTAATTTGCCTTTCTTCGGGCAGGTACCATGCAGCCCCGAGGGCTTTACCCCGCGGAACAATAGTAACTTTGACCAAAGGATTGGCATATTGCAGGAACCAACTTAATGTGGCATGTCCGGCCTCGTGTATGGCAATGGTCTTTCTCTCATCGAGAGTTGTCACTTTATTCTTCTTTTCCAGACCTCCCACAATACGGTCTACTGCATTGGTGAAGTCGTCTTTCTGAACAACTTTCTTCCCTTTACGGGCGGCAATCAGTGCAGCTTCATTACATACATTGGCAATGTCCGCTCCTGAGAATCCCGGTGTCTGACGGGCAAGGAATTCCACGTCCACTGTATCGTCGATTTTTACGGGGCGAAGATGTACTTTAAATATTTCCTTCCGGTCGTTCACATCCGGCAAATCGACAGTTATCTGGCGGTCGAAACGTCCTGCACGGAGTAACGCTTTATCCAGAATATCGGCACGGTTGGTTGCAGCAAGAATAATGATACCGCTGTTTGTACCGAAACCGTCCATTTCCGTTAACAACTGATTCAATGTGTTTTCACGTTCATCGTTCGAACCCATATTCAGGTTGCGTCCACGGGCGCGTCCGATAGCATCTATCTCGTCGATAAAGATGATACACGGCGATTTTTCTTTAGCCTGCTTGAACAAATCCCTTACGCGGGATGCTCCCACACCGACGAACATTTCCACAAAGTCGGAACCCGACAGGGAAAAGAACGGAACATTCGCCTCTCCTGCAACGGCTTTTGCCAACAATGTCTTACCTGTTCCCGGAGGGCCTACAAGCAATGCACCTTTTGGTATTTTACCCCCTATTTCGGTATATCGGGAAGGGTTTTTAAGAAATTCCACAATTTCTTCTATTTCTTCTTTGGCTTCCGACAGTCCGGCTACATCTTTGAATGTAACACGCAGATCGGAACCTTTGTCATATAGCTGGGCTTTTGACTTGCCCACGCTGAATACTCCGCCGCCACCGCCGGAACCACCGCCTGACATACGGCGCATCATATAGATGAAGAGTCCGAATATCAATACGATAGGCAGGAAGCTCAAGAGTATATCCCATGCGCTGGTCGTATTCGGTTCATAGCTGACATCGATGCTGTAGTTATGTTCTGCCCTTACCTTGTCGTAAAAGTCAGAAAATTTATCGGCCGAAGGTATTTTTACCAAAATAGAAGGTTTATCCCCGGCCTTATCGGCATCTGCCTTAAATACATGATTGACCGAGTCTTTGCGGACAGTGGCCTTTAGTGTATTGCTTTTATTGTCGACTACAATTTTGCTTATGCTGTTATCTTTCACATAACCCTGAAATTCGGACCATGCTATCTCTTTCTGAATTCCGCCTGTATTCTCGGAGAAAAAGTACATTCCGATAATAGCGGCAAATACAATCAGGTACACCCAATAGAGATTAAACGGCATCTTAGGGCCTTTCATTCCCGGCGTTTTCGGCTTGTTATTTTCTCCTTTATTATAATTATCCATATATTATTCTGAAAGTAATATCTTTTTAATTGGTTTTTGGTTTTACGGAATACAACAATCAATAAAGGCTATTTGTTGTCAGTCGATATCGGGGATATTTTCCAACTTGGCATCGGCCCATAAATGCTCAATGTTATAAAATTCACGCAATTCCGGTAAGAACACGTGTACAATAACCGTACCATAATCTATTCCTACCCACCGGCCTTCTCGTAATCCGTCGATAGAAATGGGGCGTTCTTTCTTCTTTTTTTTCAGTGAATCCACGATTTCATCCGATATAGCACCTACTTGTGTAGGAGTATTTCCTTCGCATATAACAAAGTATTGGCAGATAGTTCCTGGTAGTTCTGTCATATCCACTATGACAATATTCTTTGCTTTTTTATCCTGACATGCAGCTACGATGCTGTTTGCTAAACTTTTACCTTCTTTCATTCGTAATTTTAAAGTGTTTGAATCTGTTTTAACCTACAAATATAAGGGGTTTTTTGAACAAATCGATTATATATTATAGAAGAACAAAGATTTAAATAAAGAAAGATGAAGAGGTAAGATAAAATCAGCTTACTTTTGTATTATGAAAATGTTTGATCTGATAACAATAGTAGGCCCTACTGCATCCGGCAAAACAAATTTTGCCTGTCATCTGGCTCATTCTCTCAATACCGAAATCATCAGCGGAGATTCCCGGCAGGTGTATAAGTCCATGGATATCGGTACCGGTAAGGATCTGGCCGATTATATAGTGGACGGAAAAAATATACCGTATCATCTGATAGATATCCGTGAAGCAGGAGATAAGTATAATATTTTTGAATATCAGTCAGATTTTTATCAGGCTTATACTGATATCAGTAACAGAGGTAAACTCCCCATTTTGTGTGGAGGGTCAGGTCTCTATATAGAATCTGTCCTGAAAGAGTATTCGCTTGTAAATGTTCCTGAGAATAAAGAATTGAGAAAAAAATATGAAAAACACAGCCTGCAGGAACTTACCGATATATTGGCAACGTTTAAAAATCTCCATAACACCACTGATGTAGATACTGCCCAACGTGCTATCCGTGCTATAGAGATAGAAGAGTATAAACAAGAACACCCTTTGGAGCAAAATGAATTTCCTCCGTTAAACAGCCTTGTTGTCGGGGTAGATATTGACCGGGAGCTTCGCCGCGAAAAAATATCGAAGCGTCTGAAAGCCCGCCTCGATGAAGGGATGATAGAAGAGGTGCAAAATATATTGGATGAAGGAGTTACGCCTGATGACCTCATTTATTACGGACTGGAATACAAATATGTCACTCTCTATCTGTTAGGGAAACTATCTTATCAGGAAATGTTCTCACAACTCGAAATCGCTATCCATCAGTTTGCCAAACGACAGATGACCTGGTTTAGGGGGATGGAAAAGAGAGGGATTCATATTCACTGGATAAATGCATCACTCCCCATGAACGAAAAGATAGGAAAAGTGCTGGGGCTCCTTCAATAAAAAATAAACAGGAAAACACGATTATATTCCTCAAACTCGATATAACTATTTTCGTTATATCGAGTGCAAAAGTATGATATCAGCTATTGCCTTTTGGGTTAATGCAGGGTTAAATCATAAAATTGGATATATATTCTTGTTTCTTGAATAGGATTTCAGTATTCATGTAAATTATATAAAATAGATTTACAGTGAATTAAACAGCCTTTTATTTAAGCATCATGAAAAAAATATTTTTATCTCTATCCCGGTATTCTTATTTTCTTTCTTCCGTCCTTCCGGAGAGGGGAAATGAACAGAAACACATTTCCGGTATTACCTCCGGAAACCATCAGAAAAATCCATATGCCGATTAGATGAAACTCGTTATAAACTCTCTTCTGATGCAGGTTATACCCCTAAGA
>X355_Hoffmanns_Two_toed_Sloth__coassemble_1975_pt1 | contig 28531 bp, 20 predicted proteins | sample X355_Hoffmanns_Two_toed_Sloth__metabat2_low_PE_021 | metagenome-assembled genome bin X355_Hoffmanns_Two_toed_Sloth | reverse complement strand
GAATATAGCAGGGGCGGGAAAACAGAATGCGGGAATAAAAACTATAAATTTCTTACTTGAACTAAATGTTGATACTGTCCTATCAGGTCGTTTTGGTACTATAACGACTGTTTTATTAAGAGAAAAAAACATCCAGATAATCATTCCACAGAGAACAAAAATAGTAAGTGAAATTATCAATCAATTAAAAAATCAAAAGTTATGAAAATTGCAATACCAACAAGAGCGAATGCTGTTGATAATCATTTCGGACATTGTGAATCCTATTCTATATTTACCATCGGAGAGAATAAAAATATAGAAAGTACCGAGACGTTAGCTTCTCCTCAGGGATGTGGCTGCAAAAGTAATATCGCCTCGGTCCTACAAGACAAGGATGTAACAATTATGCTTGCCGGTAATATGGGAACAGGCGCATTAAATATCCTAACAAAACATGGGATAAAAGTATATCGTGGATGTTCCGGAAATGTAACAGGGCTAATCAATGACTTCTTAGACGGTAAAGTGACTGATTCGGGAGAGGGGTGTAATCATCATGAGGAAGGCCATCAGTGTGAACATCACTGATACAAGGATGCAAAGAAAGTGTTAGTCTGCCGATAAGCAGACTAACACTTTTTATCAGTAAATAATTAGTTGAGACCATGTTATTCCGCTAATATCAGTAAGGGTCAGTTTGTATTCACCCTTTTCTAAGGCATGAAGACGCTCATCATCTATAGTCAATACGGCTTTGCTACCTAAAGGTATTACCAAACTGTGTTTTCCCGGAGTAACTTTTGCAACGTAATAATTGCTGATGTTCGTCTCGGGAAACATCGATAATTCTGATCCACTTTTATTAATAACAATATTACCCTCTTTATCCTTCAGTTCAATGCCAATCAGGAAAGAACCGTATACATCTGCTCCTTCTACCCTGAATATCGTAAAGGATAATCCCTTGTTTGTCAAGCTAGCATCTGATATCTCTACAATGGGTTTAACCGACTTGTTGTGAAGATTCCCCCATACTCCATTATGAAAATATTGGTTTGTGAACAAGGTCATAAAGAATATAACGATTGTTCCCGAAATTGCTATTCGTTGTATTGTTTTCATATTTAAAGGAAGGGACCCAGATCCAATCCAAGAAAACAACTTTAGTCTAGACTCCGGCATCTTTTTGAGTAAACAATTATCAATTGAATATTTCCCTCCACCAGTGAAAAACAGTGCAAATCCTGTGGATATACCCAATATTCCGATTTGCCACTCATCCAGACATGTTGTTCCCAACCAACCCGAGCCAAGTAAAATACCTGTTGCTAAAGCCAATACTCCAACGCTCATTAGCCGGGTCATTAGCCCGAGCATAATGAACAGTCCGACAATTGCTTCTATAATAGTAAAGATAACCATCGCCCACCAAAGAGTATCGGGATTAGATACTAGATATTCTATCATAGGTTTTATTCCTAGAGCATTTGGCAGGAAGTGGTTAAATTTTTCTCCGATATATCCCGAAACGTCGGGATTTAACTTGTTTTCAAGAATCAATCGTCGCCAAAAAGCAGAGAAGTAAGTCCACCCGACAACCAATCGTAGTGCTAGCGTGAAAGTCCCTGAAAGACTATATAGTTGAGATAATTCTTTATGATTCTTTTGCATAAGAAAGTTGTTTAATTGTTAAATACTCGAATAAATGAGAAACCCAATAAAATAAATTTCATTTTATTGGTAATTTTAAAACATATTTTCGGGATTTAAATAATTAACTTTCGAAAGAGGAGAAAAATAGGAACCTCTTTGTATCTACTAAGGTTGAAATAGCCAATGTGGGAAATGACTGAAGTGTTTGAATCAGAAGAGGGACTATCTGAATCTTTTCGTAAAAATTGAACTTTAATATTAAAATATTGTTTTCTTTTTTGCGATTCTTTATCCTTAGTTAATACAGCTAGGCATACTTTGGAAGATTTGTAATTGTCAGTTTGAGCAGATGTATTCACCGGAATGTCCAATAATAATCTAACTTCCTGTTTAAGTGGGCAAGAAAGGCTTATGAGGATTGCCAATGGCAATAGAGCCAAATATGTGATAATACTTTTATACATCAACTCGAAAACTTGTACAAATAGAAAGTAAAACAAAGACGAAGCAACAATGTTTGTTTATTTTGTTTATTTTAAGATTCCGTATTCCTCTTTAATTACTTCGGAGTGTCTCCTATATAGCTTTGAAAATTATAATTTGAATGTATATTTAGAATATGACTGTCTGCCATTTATAAACAAATGTCTATCCTTAGTTATTTTATTCTATCCCATAAATCCTAATTAGTAATTATCAATAGTTACCTCATTATTTTTTCTATAAGTTAAAGATGCTTCTTTCATATATGACCTAATCTTATGATAAGTAAGGATATTTATCTATTCTGAGATCACTACAAATATATTATCACTTTCTTTTTGATTCAATAAGGCATTACTTATATATATCCTACGATATAATTTGAGTTAAATGTTTGTTTTAGAGAATACGATAATTGCTAATCTTTGTATGTCTAAAATTGTAAAATATTATTTATATGAAAAAAAAGAAAATTCTTTTAAATAAGAATTCGGTGTTAATAGCTTTTCGGAAAACCCTCGAAATGAAAAAGCTGAGTGGTCGATATCACACGGTTGCGAACTATGTGAGCTTTATTAATAAATTAAATCTGTATCTTGGGAAACAAAGCGAATCTTTTTCTCTAGATGAGCTAAACAAAGGGTGGGTTGAATCATATATTGAATGGCTACATGAAAGACATCCGGATAAACCCCAAACTGTAGACTTCTATTTTAGAGGACTCCGCTCCTTATTTAACGCTACAATTAAGACCAAAGAATATGCCGATCTTAATATTATAAATCCATTTATTGGATTGTATGTGAAGAAAGGATTAACGCCTAAAAGAGCACTTTCCGTAAAAATGTTGTCGAAACTGCTAAATCCGGAATTAGGTTCATCTCTAACCGATAGTCAAAGAGAATCCTTAGATATATTATTAGTGAGTCTATATTGCCGGGGGATGGTCTTTCATGACATATATAACCTCAGCTGGGATATGATTAACGATTTCTGGCAAATTGAATACCGCCGAAGTAAAACCGGACAGTCTATTCGTTTGACTGTTCCAAAAGAGGCACAAGAAATTATGTTACGATATAAAAAAAACAATAATTTGTATATCTTTCCTTTTCTTAGAGAAAAAAATAATAAAACTGTATTATGTGAGAAATCGGCATTAAGACGAATCAATCGGCATGCTTTAATTATTGGTCAAATGCTTCATCTCCCGGGTAAATTAACTACTTATGTTATGCGGCATAGTTGGGCCACATTAATGCTGGAAGCCGGAAAATCGGTTGAGATTATTAGCCAATGCATGGGGCATACATCAATAAGAACAACACAAATATATTTATCGTCTATTTCAACGACAAAAGTAGATCGGGAAGTAAATGATATGTTGAATCGTTTTGTTCGATTGGATAAGAAAAGAAAAGGAAAATATCAAAAAGACTTTTGCACTTCGGTAGTCCCATAAGACTCTTTCTTTGTGGGAAAGAGTTTTCCAACTGTGTCTTAAATATTTGCAGCAAAGATAATTATATTTTTTTAAGATTCAATAATTATTGTCGATATTTATTAAATATCAATTATTTCTATATTGGATTGTAGTATATGAAACTATATTTTGATCATAGCTTACATTTTTCCACACTCAATTTTGCCTGACAATAAGGTAATAAAATAATATAACACATTCTTAGACAAATTTATAAGTTTTATATTCTCTGAATGTAAAACTTCACTATAAACAGAATACACAATTAAGATTAAGAAGTCTCTTTCCCACAAAGAAAGAGACTTCTTGCTGTAAAACACTTTAACAATTGAACTTAAAGATGAATTTCAGCAATCAATTAAACAAGGTCTACGTCGTCATTTTAATCTTTATTTTTTGTAACCAGCAAGCTCGGAGCCAAGAGGTTGCAATAAAGACTAATCTGGCTTATTGGGCTACTACAACACCTAATTTGGGGATGGAGTTTGCTTTGGGCAAAAAGAGTACACTTGAAATCAGCGGAGGTTTCAATCCTTTTGAATTCTCAGATAATAAGAGGTTCAAGCATTGGCTCGTCCAACCGGAATATCGTTGGTGGTTCTGTGAAACCTTTAACGGACATTTTCTTGGAGTGCACGCACATGGTGCACAATTTAATGTAGGAGGGTGGGATATTCCTATCGGTAGACTGGATGTCTTTAAAGATAAACGCTATGAAGGTTATCTCTATGGTGGAGGCCTTAGTTATGGCTATCAATGGGTGTTGAGTAATCGTTGGAACTTCGAGTTCAATATCGGAGCGGGATATGCCCGCATTCATTATAATGAATACCCATGCAAAGATTGCGGAACTAAGCAGGATGAAGGTAATTATAATTATTGGGGTGTGACAAAAGCTGAACTCTCATTTATTTACATAATAAAATAGGACACAATGAACAATAATATAATGAAAGCAATACTGATCGTAATCTTCTTAGGCTTTATAATACCTCTTCGTTCCCAGATGATACAATCAGGAGATTTTAAGGTTTCTTCCGAGCATATCAGTAAGGAAAGTAATCATGTATCTATTTCGATGATTTTTGATTTGGATGGGATGATCGTTAAACGAAATGAAATGGTTATTTTAACTCCTGTTCTTAAATCAAATGAACCTAATGGAGAGATATTATCACTTGCACCAGTAGTTATAACCGGAACTCTGCGTAATAAAATTATTAACCGTAAACAGAACCTGGGAAACGGTGATCAACTCCCTTTTGAAACAGAACCACAGACCATCTTAAAACGTAAAAACAACACATCCCAGTCAGTAAATTATAATACATCCGTGGCTTACAGACAATGGATGGATAATGCCTCGCTTACAATTCAAAAAGCTGTATCCGGATGCGCTAACTGTTATGATGAGTCAGACAGGCAATTAATCGTTCAAAATATTTTGCCAAAGCGAGATCCGGCATCTTACAAATTGACATTTATCATACCGGAAGTGGAACCTGTGAAAGCACGCAGTGACCGTCACACGGCGACTTTCAACTATCATGTTGATCGCTATGAACTGTTAAGGGATTACAGGAATAATAGAGTTCAATTTGATGAAGTAGACAGGGTTATTGGGGATATAAGAGATAACCAAGATCTTGAAATAACCGAATTCACCATTGCCGGATATGCCTCTCCCGAAGGCAGCTTTGAACATAACCGCATACTGGCGCAAAACAGGGCTAATTCCTTTGCTCATTACCTGGTCTCCAAATTTGGTGTCTCGCACGACAAATTTACGGTTGAAGGCAAAGGAGAAGACTGGGAAGGTCTGCGTAAAGCCATTTCTGTTTCATTCCTGGCAGACAAACAAAATATTCTGAATATAATTGACAAGGTTCAGAATCCCGATGTGCGGGATATTGAACTGTTGAAACTTTCAAACGGAGATACCTACAAAACACTGCTTAATAATTATTATCCTCTATTGAGACGTACAGAATATACAGTAGCCTACGTGGTACGTGCCTTTAATGTGGAAGAAGCCAGAGAAGTGATAAAGAAAAATCCAAAACTTCTCAGCCTAAACGAAATGTACCTGGTGGCAGAAAGTTACCCATCGAACAGCAAAGAGTTTCGTGACGTCTTTGATATCGCAGTCAGATTATACCCTGAGAGCGAAATTGCTATTATTAATTCCGCAGCCGCAGATATTGAAAGCAAAAATTATGACACAGCCATTGAACGGCTAAAAAGAATAGAAGAGAAACCGACTGTGTGGAATAATCTTGGTGTGGCTTATATATTAAAAGGTGATATGGAAAAAGCTTTAGGGTATTTCAATAAATCAGCAGATAACGGAGATAAAGATGCAAGTGCCAATCTGGAAATTATTAATAGAATCCTCAAATAAAAATAATATACAATACTGATAAACCGCATTATTCACAAAACAAACAAAAATAGATTTTTAATTTTTAATCGATAAAAAAATGAAAGTAACCAAATTATTTTTAACTGCTGCAATCGCATTAAGTTTGGGATTGACAGCATGTAGCAATGACGATGATATATCATCGGGCGGAGAAAAAGAAGGTAACACGAATGTGAGTGTTACCTTGAAGATGTCCCAGAATTCAGGGTTGAGGGCAACAAAAGCTCTGCCTGAAGATTACAACAATATCGGGGAATGGGCTGGAAAAGACGATATAAAAACTGTAGCTGTTTATCTCATAGACGGATCATCGGTTACCTCAAAATCACTTGAAGTCGGTGCCAGTGGCTCAGGGAAAGATTATGAAAAAATCATAAACGGTAGTGACATAACACTGGTTCCTAAAACACAAAATGCTGCAATTAAGACTACAGCCGGAGCCAAGAAAGTATATGTTCTGGTAAACGGAACAACAGAAGTAGTAAATGCGTTGGCTAAAACGCCGGTGGCTGAGTTTGAAAATGCTTACACCCAGGCGGCGTTGTATCTGGCTAACTCGGGTGCCCAAACATTTACCAATACTTCTGCGGATAAACTAGCAGTCAAAAATGGGACGACAGATGAAACAATCGTCATGACCAATGTTGAGCCTAAAACAATAAATGTGGAAGCCAATGTAACAGATACCGAAACGTTGGCTACAACCTCACCTAAAAACCGTGTTAGCCTGGAAGTGGAAAGAGCTGTCGCCCGGGTTATGGTTTCGACTCAGGCTTTGAGCTACACCGTGCCTTCAGCGGGAGGTTCACCCCTGGGTGTAATATCCGATATCAACTGGGTACTGGCACAAGGTGAAAGTTCATTGTTTATCCAACGCAAAGCAGATTGGGTTACACCTAGCTATTCATGGGTTCCCGTTTCAGATGCTGACTTTTGGGGAACCGATATTACAGGTAGCTCTTCTAGATACGATTATTCGGGTTTGTTTGAAAACTATGACTCTGCTAACCAGTTCGGAGGAACTGCCGTTAAAACAATGACTGACTATGCAACCGATCCTTACGGACAAGTAACTGCAGAGTTGAATGCCGAACTGTCAGGTAAATTTATCCTGCCAAACACACACGCTTATGCTGCAGGTGCTACTTCCAGCTATAAAAAAGGGAATACAGCCTATGTGCTTATCCGTGCTAAATTCACACCTGCGGCTGCAGCATTTGCTGACGGTGAAACGTATACTCCAAATAACGACTTCTTCGTGGGTGAAAACGGTAAGTTTTATACTACCGCGGAAAATGCACAGAATACAGCTAAAGGCGGTGCCGCAAATCAAAAAGTCGCCAGATACGTAAAAGGTAAAGTTCTGTATTATGCATGGGTAAATCCAGATGAAGTTCCGGCATGGTATAATTCTCCGGTTATAAGAAATAACGTATACCATATCCACATTACAGGATTCAGAAATCTGGGAACAAACTGGAACCCGTTATTTCCTGAAGATCCGAATAATCCTAAAGGTTCTGAAGACCCTTCTAATCCGGGAACGAACCTACCTCTAAATCCGGATCCGAAACCAAGTGTGCCGGGATACGAAGAACCGGAGAATCCGATTAAACCGACTGATCCGTTAACTACTCCTGAAACGTGGATGAGCGTGGATGTGAAAGTTCTTCCTTGGACGCTTCACTCGTATTCTGTATCTCCGGGGATTTAATCCTCAAAAATAAAAAACAATAACTTCGGTAGGGAGCCGTATTTCCCTACCGATTATTCAAATCAAACATTAAATTAATAAAAAGTACAAGGGATGAAGAATTTACGAATCTGGATAATAATGGTATTGTTCGCGACAGGGGCTCTTTTCTGGGGTTGCGATTCCCTTATCTACGATGACCTGAAAGATTGCCCTCAGGGTGTTTATGTAAAATTCTACTCCAAGACCCCATGTGCGGACGATTCTCTGTTTATCGGGAACGTGTCCTCACTTACCGTATTTGCATTCGACCAGGAAGGCAAACTTTCAACTACAATACAACAGCAAAACGTAAACCTGAGCCGTGACTTTGAAGTGCTTGTACCAGTCTCCAATGGGAACTATTCCTTTATAGCATGGGCAGGGATAAATGATAAATTCAACAAGAACACATTTTCTCCCGGGGTAACCACAAAAGAGGATGTGATGATGACTATTAACTCAACAAATAATATAGCGACCACTCTTACTTCTACAGAACATATATGGCATGGTGAAAGCCCAGTCGTTTTTTTACCCAATCCGGAAGAATACGGCTCGTTATATAAACATACTGCTATAAATTTAAAAGAGCTAACCAACAGGATCAAAATTATTATTGAGTTTGATAAGGTAACCATGAAAGAATATGATCCTACAAAACTCAATGTGGATGTTTCTTCAGCCAATGGTACGGTACGTATAAACGGTACGATGCCTATGAATACTCCGGTACTGACCTATCCGTCGATAGAGACCAAACTGGAAGGAAATACAGGTGAATGGAATTATGCCATGCTGGACCTTACTACCGGCTACAGCAACAAACTGAATATTACCTATACAGGAAACGATAAGGAAGAAACCGTCTTTGACGGTGACCTGATTGCCAGCATCCTGTTAAGGGCTGTAGACAAGGGTGTAAACCTCGACTGTGAAAATGACTTTACAATCAAATTCCTGATCAAGGATTATTGTGCCGAGTGCTGGACTCACTTCAGTTGCGCCATTTATGTGAACAACTGGCTTGTTCATAGCTATAGCACTGATTTATAAATTTAAGCCTGCCGGGCTTGAATAATCCAAACGATTATGATATTAAAAATACGATATATACTCTTACTCTGTCTGCCGGTTCTGCTTGTGGCTTGTGACTCTTTTATCTATGAAAATCAGGATGAAACAGACAAGACAACCAAAGGACAGGAGGTATACTTATCTGTAACCAGGGCGCAGGCAGCCGATACGGAAACAATCAATGAAGATGCAGCAGATAATGAAGATCGCGTACACGATCTGGCCTTGCTGGTCTTCGATTCATCGACCGGAGAAAAGATCTCTGAATATTTCGATGAAGCAATACCCTTTACAGATAAGGAAAAAACCTTTACCGTAAAGCTGACCACAGGACAGCGTGATTTTTATTTTGTGGCCAATATGCCGATGGCAGCATTGAAGATGATAGCCACAAAGTCATTGATGGACAGTTACATGTCTGCTTTCCGCGATATGGATACAGACCTGTATCTTTCAGCCGCAGAAAGTAAGGGCTTCCCGATGTCCAGAACATATCTGAACCAAACAGTAAGTGAAGGCGGAAACATCTACCAGCCGAAGCCTTTCCGACCTGTTGTGAACGGGACAGAAGAAAACCGGGTGAAGTTAATCCGTGCTGTCGCCAAACTCGAGGTCGTAATAGAGGGGGCATCTATAGGTTCCGGTGTCAAGAACATTTATTATAAAAATGCATATCGTCAGTTCGGGCTCATACCGGATATGTATCCTGCAACTGTAGGGTATTATGAAGATAAGCTATTAAAAAAAGTGGGTAATTCATACCTGTACTATATGCCGGAAGCCATGATGATGAATACAAATCCTGTATGGTCAGTGGCAGATCATAAACCGGTCAACTACTTCAGTATTGAAACCCTTGACGGAAAATCCTACGACATACCTGTCATTACAGACGACCGCACCATCACAGACACGGATTATCTGGCCTTTGCCACCGGTCAAAATACGGATAAACCCGACTATAACATCTACAGAAACAGGCATTACTACTATGTTATCAAAAAATTGCAAACGATAGAAATCATTTATACCATCGATCCATGGACAGTTAAAAAAAGTGCAACTTACATGGGTTACGGGTACAATGTGAACGTTGACAATGACGGGAATATAACGATCAGTAATACGATAGAAGTTTGTGATCCGCATCATGTTACGCTGAAAGCTATAAACGGATGTACCTTCTCGGACGCTGCATTGACTAAAGAATTTATAAAGACAAGCCCTACTGACAAAGAGGATTATACACTGACAAATATTCCTCAATCTGGGAATTATCTGGAAGTATATTACAATGGGATTCTGGTGAAGACATTCAGTAAATAAAAGAATATGAAAATATATATATACATAATAGGCTTCTTAAGTCTGCTGTTCACCGGTTGTTCAGGTGATGACAACCCTGTGGCAGGCAGTACGGATAATGAAAAAATAATACTCTCTTTTCAAATAAACAGTTTCGTTAAAGGGAGTCTGAAAGCAGCTACTGACAATGGCTCTGCCGCTGAACAGACAATTGATAACCTGTATGTGTTTTTATTTCCTACATCAGGGGCACAGACATTTAAATCTTATTACATACCATCGGCTAGTTTTTCCGGCGGTTCATGGAACAATACAGATAACAAAGTATTACTCAACCTTACACAGGCAGAAGCTGGTAGCAGAGATGTATATGTTGTAGCCAACTGTACCGGAATAAAAACATCACTTGATGGAGTCTCTACCGTAACAGGGTTACAATCGGTTTTACAGTCAAACAGCACGCCTTGGTCTACGACACTAACGACTCCTATCTTGATGTCGGGCAATAAGACACACAATTTTAATTCGAATTACCAGCTTAGCAGTATTCCTCTGATTCGGGCTGTGGCCAAAGTACAACTCAACATAAGCTTGACAGCAAAGCATCAGGAAAAACCATTGTCTGGGGAAGGCACTACACGATATAAATATAGGCTTATCGATTTCGATAAGAATACCTATGTCCTGAAACAGATATTGAAAACCGATAATCTGGTCAGCTCACTCGCTTGGATAAACTGGAACGATGCTATAACATCCTATACGCTTGATGGCAATGGAAAAGTAACAAACCTGACCCTGATAACTTACCTCAACGAACGGGATAATGCAGGAACAAGCATAGAGCTCAGTTTGCCTTATTTTGACGGGGGATTCCTACCCCCACCTGAATTTGGAGACGAGACCTACAAATTGCAACTGCCGGCAAAAATAGAGCGCAATAACTGGTATGTGTACGATGTGGAGATTTAGACGGAAGTTATAGAATTAAATATTCACAATAAATGTGATAAACAAAACGAATATGAAATTTGATATAGACATGATACTTAAAAGTACATACAGTACATGCAGGTTAAGAATATTTTTAGTTCTTACTTGTTTTCTTTTTACAGACCTTCTCTCAAGTATTCATAATACAATAAATGCCGCAGAGCCACTTAAAAGCACTACAGATATTAAATTGAGATCATTAATTACAGGGCTAAAGCCAGATGCTTATCTTACAGATGGAAAGTGTGCGATGTATGGCAACTCCGCCCCTTTAGTGTTATATGTGGATGCAAATGACATATCCTCTCTTTATAGTAAAAGAAAGGAGTTCTCTTCAGTAGAGCTTATTCAGATACGTTTGCAATCCACTGATGATGAACGGATGGAAATAGACTGTTCCCGCTTAGAAGCTTTCACCTCATTAGAATATATCCTTTTTGTTTATGAATATCCTGTCTGCGACGATAATGAAAACGAGGAATGTCTGAACGTTAAAGTTTCGGAAGCAGTGATTAATAATACTGTAGAAACAGAAGAATATATACAAGTCTTCTACCAATTATGTATTCCTCAGTAAACGAAAAAATGAAGAATATGAAAAAACTATATCATCATAAAAATAGAGTGGGCTGGAAATGGATTCTATTATTTCTATTTATAGGGATAATTTCTTCCTTCCAGGATATAGGGGCACAGGTGAGAGTCCCATTCACTCAGCGAACATCAACTTACAGTACTGATACAAAAGTATATAATATCAAGGGAGACTTTACAATGATAGGCAATACGAATCTCACGTTACGAAATTATAGTGATAATGGCAGTAATAATGCTAATATGGACTATGTAGATGTAGATGGTGACCCTAATACTTTAAACTCATCTTCAGCCACCCTTACTTTTTCTACAGAAGGTGGTGTGGCAGATCCGAATTGTTCTAATATTATATATGCAGGACTCTACTGGACGGGCAGGGCACATAATGGTACAAGCCCTAATGCATTTACAATCGGAGGTTCAACTGATAATCGATATAATACTGATAGTTTCAACGGCTATACCTTGTCTATCGCTGCCACCGATCAATCTCAGGGCTCAGGCACATCAGATGGCCGTATTGCGACCTACACTTTCACTCCTTCTGGGGGAGAAAATAAGGTTGTTTTTCGCTTTCGTTCCTGGAACTCGGGAAACTCCGATCAAGGTTCAGTAACAGTTCAGATCGGTAACGGAACAGAAACTGCACTCTCTGGAGATTTGACAAGTACGTCTAATAACAACTATTCCTTTACCTTTAATACTCCTTACGGCATAAGTTCTGGGAGCCAGACTATTTTTCTCAATTCATTGAGAAAAGGGAGAACAAATAACAGTATTAATGACAATTACCGAGCAAGTGTAACATCAGATGCAAAATTATTGAATAAGCGACAGGTAAAACTGAAAAAAGCCGGGGATACTTATCAAACTATCACTGCGAACTCCAACGATATCTATTATCCAACCGCAGACGACGGGTACATGTATTCAGCTTATGCAGAGGTAACTGATTATGTTAAGGCAAATGGATTAGGTGAATATTTTGTAGCTGATATTGCTTTACAGGAAGGTAACGGAGGTGGAACCGGATTTTATGGTGGTTGGGGATTGATCGTAGTCTATGAAAACTCCAAGATGAAATGGCGCGATGTAACTCTTTTTGACGGTCATGCTTATGTCGCAGGAGGGAATTATACATATGAACTACCAGTTTCCGGTTTTAATACTGTTCAGCAGGGTCCTGTGGATGTAAAATTAGGGTTAATGGCTGGAGAAGGAGATGTTGGTATTTCTGGAGACCAGTTTAAGATAAGAAATGCAGCCAATAGTAATTGGGTCAATCTCTCCCATGGAGACAATACAACAAATAACTTCTTTAATTCATCAATATATACAGGAGGAAATGCTCGTAATCCCAATTTAAAAAACAACACGGGATTAGACATTTCTATGTTTACACTCAATAATGATGATAAATCTTTGATGACTAATAATCAGACTTCCACACGTTTTCAGTATAACTCTACACAAGATACATATATTATTTTCTGTATTGCTATGGCAGTGGATGCTTATATACCGGAAGTACAAAGTGAGAATAATGTGATCTCTGTAAATGATATTCCATACGTCCCGGGAGAATCATCGACAACCGTATATCCTAACGATGAGATTGAATATACTGTATTTCTTAAGAACTTGGGGACAGAAGCAGTAAAGGATGGTAAGATTATTATACCTGTTCCATTCACAACCACTTATATGAGTTCTTACGCTGAATATTTTTGGCAAGGTAATCCTTCTATGTCGGGGACAGTAACCTATGATCCGGCTCTCGGAGGAACCGGATCCATTATATGGAATATAGGTAATATTCCTTTGCCTGTAGATAAAGACGAAGTATTAGCTAAGTTAACCTATCGATTGAAAGTTACGAATGATTGCTTTATTCTCAACAACGCATCTTGTATAACGGTTTCTGTAGATGGGACTACTACTGGAACAGGAGTGACCTCCGGAGTATCATTTACAAATAATAAATTTATTACTGGATTTATAAAAGATGGATCCTGCGATGGACAGCCTGTATATGAACCTGTAAACTTCAATATAGATGCAACAGATTACTTAGCTACAAGTTGTACGGTTCCAGAGGGTGAAGATCCTGATTATTATACTCGCAGAAAGTTTAAATATTGTGGGTTGTCTGCTGGGGGAACTATTCCCTTTACAGATGTTTCACCCAATTTCCCCAAAGGCTCAAAATTTTACAGTAAAGTAAATAAAGATGTCTCAACTGGTATTGTAACTCCCGCAGACGATGCTATACAATATACTTCAGCGACAGGTTTCCCTGTGGGAACTTTCGGTGAATCTTCTATTTATTATGCTATTCCTCCAGGAATGTATATAACTTGTTACTGGGAGTTTATAATTATTGTGGACCAATATTGCAGTAACTATTGGCATGGAACCGAAAGTACCAATTGGGCAATAGCCAATAACTGGACAGCTAAGAAAGTGCCTGATACTGGAGAAGACATTGAATTTGCGACTGCTGTTAATAATAGTAATAATCCGGCTCAAAGAGATCTATATCTAGACAAAGACCGTATTATAGGTGATCTGATTAATAATTCGAATGTAGATTTAGTTATCACTACTCAAAATCAGCTAACTATCAATGGTACTGTAAAAGACGACAATTCCAATAAGGGTACTATCGTTATAAAATCAGATCCAGATAAGGCTACGGGAACGTTAATATTCACGAATCCTCCCAATAATACAACAGTAAATGCCATTGTCGAATTTTATAATAAAGCTTATGAATGCGCGACTTGCGGATTTTATAAAAAACAATGGCAATATTTTGGTATTCCGGTACAATCCTCAGATTTTCCTTACTTGGATCCGAAAGTTGAAACTATAAACGAGTGGGTTGAGCCTTATATTTATAGCAATAAATGGCGTCCGGCTCCATATACTCCGGATCTAAGCTTAAAAGCATTCAAAGGTTATGAAATCACAAATAATACCAACGCTGAGCCGACTCATATATATCGTTTTCCTGGTATACTCAATGTCGGTGATGCAACTGTGGGTGTTACCCGGACACTTAATGTAAATTATTCGGGGATGAATCTTATTGCTAATTCATTTACAGCAGCCATACCCATAACATCTGCGGCTATAAGTCATGAAAGTGTGGTACTAGAATCGAATACCGTTTATCTGTTTAATATCGGAACCCGAGACCAATGGCGCAAGCTTAACGGAGGAAGTGCAGACGGAATTGCGGCAGGACAATATCAGGCTGTTCCATTCAATCTTGCCGGACAAGCTGGAATACCGGACAGGATATTATCCATGCATACATTTATGTTGGATGTAACAACTCCTGGTAATATTACACTTAAATATGACCAACTGGTAAAAAATGACTTGAATGAATCTACAATAAAACCATGGAAATCGGCACAGCTCAGAAGTAGTTCATCATCAGAGTTACCACATGTTATAGTAGATGTGATTAGTAATGAATCGGCTGATAGAGTGTGGCTTTTCGAGAATCATAATACAACTACAGGATTTGATAACGGCTGGGACGGTTACAAGATAAAAGAAGGGGAACTTATTCAAGCATATATTCCGGGAAGTGACCAGTCTGACTATCAGATAGCCACAGTTCCAGATATGAATGGAACTGTAATCAGTATCAGATCCGAAGCTATGACAAATTATTCAATCAGTCTGTCGGTATCCCCTGAAGTTGAATCCCGTAATCTTTTCCTTAGAGATTTATTTACCGGACGAAATTATCCTGTTGTAAACGATGCGGAATATGTAATCGCAGGATTTAATACTTCAAAATCTGATCGATTCAAAATAATGGCATCTACTTCAGGTATTATTGAGGACAAGACAGAATCTTCCTTAATAAATATTTACGTAAGAAATAATATTATAACGATAAATAATCAAAGCGAGGAAGATTGTACAGCTATAGTTTACGATTTGATGGGTAAACTTGTTATGAAAAAACAAGTTCGAAAAAACGGAATTACTGAGTTTTCTGGTAGCCCATCAATTAGACAAGGGATTTACATAGTGAAAGTTCTTGGAGAGAACAATTCTATCAACAAAACAGACCGTGTTTTATTAAGATAGAAAATAAAAATGCTGCCGATTAGTATTGGCAGTAGTGTAGTTTTGTAAAGTTTGTGAACCGTGTGAGATGCGATATTTCGCGCGGTTTTTTTAAGAAAAAACAGTCAAATAAAATTAAAATATGCTACCGATTGAGATAGGTAGTTATGTAAAGTTTGTGTTAAGGATGATCCGCGTGAGATGTGATATTTCGCGCGGTTTATAAATTATACCGATAAAATGAACATAAGGTGTAATGAATAATTTCTAACCATATGTTTGTAATATATGATCTTAGAGTAAAGTGTTTAAGAGAATGGAATAAGAAGAAATAATGAAAAAATAACTTAAATGATTAAAAGGTTTTTCAAAAGATACGATTGGGTAAAAATTGCAGGCATATTGACAATAATAAGTATAGATATCCTCATTATTCTATTTATTTCTTCTTTGTTTTCTACCTGCACAGGAAATTGAATGTACATATAAGTAAAGGATATATAAAGGAGTATACAATATAAAAATTAAACATATCTAATACATGGAACGATACGCTAAGCGGATAATAAGAAACTTACAGAACCAGATAATTAAAGGGACTTATAACCCTCAGGAAGGTTTAGTTTACGGATTAAGTGATTCCCCTTTTGGGGATATTTATTGTATATATCGACTGGAGAAAGATATACTGACATGTTTTACACTTTTCGAACCTGAAGTATCCGACAAAGTAGAGAGAGAGGTTCTAGCCTATCTCGAAGGATTAAATAAAGAACCCGGAGGTGGATGTTTTTATATAGACAATATTTTATCCCGGATTACTTTTGCTGTGGATTATGAGATCTCCAGGGGAACTGATACTCCTTCATTTGACAGTTTCTGCACATTGGGCTTCTATCGCTTTAAGAAGGACAGACAGATATTATACTGGATGCTGACAGGAAAAATGGCCAAGAATCCGGATGTGAAATTGCGTAGATACTAATATATATAGCTGAGAGAAAAAATATAGATAATATCAGGAATTGATCATGGACTTTTTCTCAACGGATACGATCTTATCGATTCTATTTCTATCGGACGTTATCAGTCTGCAAATATTTAAGACTTATCTTTTTCTAAAAATAAAAACATGAAAATAAGCGAATTAATAACAGATTTACAGAAACAGCAGGATTTATGCGGAGACCATGAAATTAAAGTCCGGACCCATCACTCCGGGGTAAGATATAGTATTGATTATATAACGTATTGGACAAAAGAAAAGGAATATCATATTGGTATTGAAAGAAATGTGGAGCCGAGCCGCTCCTATAAATAAACGATAAAAAGAGATGTGCTAATGACCTTTTCTTAACAGGCTGACACTTGTCTCAGAGGATCTGGCTTGACCAGTCAAATGAAATTTGGGAAGTTAAATATTATATCTATATAGAGTCAAGAATTTCTCTTATTCCAATCAATACGACAAATAGGGAATTACATATTATCTAGAGAATATTATTGATGACACACATTATTAAAATAGAGAGACCTAAAATATGAGTAAGATAAAGATGTATGCAGTCATATCTCTTGATGGCTATATAGCTCAAGTAAACGGGGATATAGATTTCTCGGAAAAGTACATAAAGCAATATGATTATGGATTCAAAGATTTTCTTCGAACAATTGATTGTGTTCTTTTCAGTCATCGCCATTATACGATGATTCAATGTTATAATTATCGTTGGAAATACGAAAATCTTCCTTGCTATGTTATATCCAGGCATTTTTTTGAAGCCCCACCGAAAAGGGATATCCGTATTATCCTTGATAACAGGAAATCATCCAGATCCTATATGAACCAGGTACAGGAGATCATTTCCTATGGGGGCGGTGATATCTGGCTTGCAGGAGATCATGAATTAATTGCCGAATTTTCAGAACAGGAATTGATAGATGAATTTACCCTTATAATAATTCCGGTAACTCTGGGGCATGGTTTTCCCTTGTCCATGGGAAATGCGAAAGAAAACTATTGGGAGTTATCATCACAACAAGCTTACCCGAATGGTGTAATACGTCTTAAGTATCAGAGGAACATTAAATAATGTAGAATATGAGATAAATATCGAACTTCCTTGGGATATACAAAATACTCTAAAATTATTCATAGGCCAATATTTTATAAAGTATACAAGATAATAGCTGTTACATATGATTATTTATGCTATTATCTCTTTATAAAACTTTGGACATAATAAGTCTATATGATAGTGATTGAAAACGGTTAGCCTAAAAAATAAGCAGGTTTATAGCATGATATAGCACTTATAATTTTCAGAGAAAGAAAGCTATCGTCGAATAAGAAACAGAAAGCTGAGTAAATATGGTATTGCCACCTGTTTGCTTTTAATAATAATCTAAAAAAAAGAGTGATATGAAAAGATTAATAAACACACAGTTATTATGCCTGCTGAAGAAAATGGATGGAACATTCAATCTTGGCAAATATGATATTGAATCAGCGTATGAAGACTTCGTACATAAAGTCACGACTCTTTGTACCTCAGAGAAAGAAAGTATTCCTGCTTATTTTACAATACATTATACCCGCTTAGAATTGGAAGGATTCCAGATGTCATTAAGCGATAAGGGGGCGGGAAAAAAAATGCTCCAATTCTAAGTTGCATAGCCCATAGTTTATCCTTCCTTAATGCTGCTTTGCAATGGATAGAGTATAATCCAAAACCTGTTTCTTCCGATACAAATAACACAACAGAGCCTTCTTCCTCCGGCTATTATATCTGGGGAGGGACAATCACAGATCTAATAGAACTGGCAATAGCGATTTATAATATTAAACTGATTCGTAAAGCATCCGGTAAACTAATCAGTTTTTCTGAAATCATACAAGGCCTGAAGCTTATTTTCAATGTCAACATTCCAAAAAATATTTACAGCCGCAAAACTCGCACAATGGAACGTAAAAAAAATCCTTCCTCTATGTTAGAGCGACTGCTTGCCGTTTATAAGAATGAAGTAGACAAATTCTATAAGTAAAACACTAAGTTTAATAATCAATATGTTACAAACTAAATGGTGGTATCTGCGGTGGTAGATACCACTTTTATTGTTTTCGTTTCCGCTAAACTTGCAGAAGAAATTAAAACAAGCAAGTAGATGAACGACGATAACAACCTAAAAGATTTTATGCAGGCGTGGTTCGAACAATTTATGGGACGTTTCGACCGATTGGATAAATTTATGGATATAATGAGCGGACGACATAACGTACTGAACGGCGAACGGCTTTTAGACAATCAAGACCTGTGCCAAATGCTGAACGTAAGCAAACGGACATTACAGCGTTACCGTTCGGCTGGGGAACTGACCTATATAACCATCCATCACAAGATATTTTACACAGAGAAAAACGTAGAGAAATTTATTCGTGATCATTTTAGAGACAATATAGATGAGGATATGGTAGAAAAAGAATAAATATAAGATGACCGCAGAATTATTCTTCTACGGTCATCTTCATTTAGAGCTTCATGCCTTTTTTTTCTTCTTTTGGTAGCGGACTACTACCCACCGATGCAATCACGAACCTGTCTCCCATAGCTTCTTTCACTCCTTGCAAAGTATTTGGCAAAGGGGCATCTTGAATTACTGTTGATTTTGGGTTATTTTGAGATTGAACCTGATCTTTTTCAGAAACATTTTCTTGTCCCTCACTTTGCTCGATGGGCTTCAATGATAACTCTATCTTACGCTCCAAAGCTGTGAGCTCCGTTTTCAAGTCCTTTAGATCATTCTCTTTCGACCACACGCTTTCGACTACTTGCCTGAGAACGGGTACATCCTGCATCCGTTTATCGGTGTCTGCTTGGTACTTCTCCAAAAGTTTGGGCATACTGTCGAGTGCATTTAAGAAATTCAGTGAAGCAGTTTTGGGGTCGGCCGCCAAACTCCCGTAATTGTAGTTATAAAGTATCTGTCCCTCGCCACGTATAAAAAATCGGTTTTGTATCAGATCAAAACCATCTTTGTTCGTAGTTTCGGATTTTACCAACAAATCAAAACCATATAGCGAACCGATTTTCTCGTGTGCCCCATGTGTGCGTGCCCTATCCGAAATTTGGTTCAACTTCTTCCCAATGGCAATTGGGTCTGTGGCTTGAAACCCATCCAAATTTATAGGATTCAGCCGCGAGCCATCAGGAGCAACCTGCACTCGACTATTGAACGCTTCCACATCTTTAGAGATGCGATCAATATAACCCTTATTAGATTCTACGGTCTGCATGATGTTCTCTAATTTGTAGCGGCTCGAAGATTTGCCCCGAACGAAAGCCTGCTTTTCACTATCCAAAGCAGCGATCTTCTTTTCTATTCTAGCTTTCTCCAATAATTCGGTGTTTCCCGAAAGGATAGCTACATATTCAGAGAAATTCATGCCGCTTTTTTCATCCATACTGCCCTCGTCAATGGTACGAGTACCCAAATTGTTATTTTTAAGCTGTTTGATAAATAACTGCTTGTTGTGAAGTAATCCAAATTTATAGGCATCCAATGATTTTTCAACAGCATAAATCTTTACATCTACCTTATTATCAGCATATAGTTTGGCTATTTCGTTGCCCTTTCGTATTGCCCTTCCGTCGCGCTGCTCCAGATCGCTTGGCCGCCAAGGTGCGTCCAAATGATGAATAGCTACCGCCCGTTTTTGAGCGTTCACGCCTGTTCCTAACATCTCGGTAGAACCGAACATAACACGGATTTTACCCTCGTTCATATCCTTAATCATCGCTTTTCGTGCCCTCTCGCTGGTAGCTTCCTGAATAAATCTCACTTCGGATGCAGGGATACCGTAGTCCTCCACCAATTTGCGTTTAATCTCGGTGTATGGGCTCCATTGCCCCGGCTTATAGGTTCCCAAATCCGAGAATACAAACTGTGTCCCTTTCTGGGCATTGTATTTTTGGTAATAGTCCGCTATCGAAGCGGCACAATGGCTGGCTTTGTTGTCTATATGGTCGCCATACTTATCGGGGTCTATCATCCGCATATCAAGTGACATTTTACGTGCATAATCAGTCGCTATCAGCATTTTTGCTTTTTCTTCCCGTTCCGATAGTGGTGTACGTCCCAACAAAGTGGCATCGCCTGTTTTGGCAAACTCCATCAGCTTACCGATAAACTCCTGCTGGTCGGGTGTGGGTGGTATATTGTGTAAAATCTCGTTTTTTTCGGGACGATCTATGCCAATATCCTGTGCAGTGCGATAGTCGGTTATTTCGGAATAGAAAGAAGCCAGTTCCGGCACTTTGATAAAATAACGGAAACGTTCTTTCTGTACAATCTGATTGGTAACCGAAAACTCGTAATCTTTGGTTTTCTTGGCAAAGATAGCTGCCCAAGCATCAAAGGTATTGATACCCTGTCTTTCCAGTTCTTTGGGACGCAAATATTTGAATAACAGATACAGTTCGGTCAATGAATTAGAGATCGTTGTTCCCGACGAATAAGTAGCTCCTAAGTCCTTGCCTGTACGTTCTTGTATGGTACGCAGGGCAAAAAGCATATTGAGTGCCCGTTGTGAACCTTCGGTATTTCCCAAGCCTGCCACACGGTCATGGCGGGTAGTAAAAGTCAGATTTTTAAATTTGTGAGATTCATCTACGAACAAATGGTCTATGCCGATCATCCGAAAATCTGACATATTATCCTTGCGATTTTCGATCTGGTGGGCTACCCCTTCCAATTTAACTTCAAGATTGCTTTTGCGTTTCTCACAACCTTTCAGCATCCCTCTTGATACCTCCTTACCCTGTGAACGCAGCACTTCGAGATTTTCCTCCACACTGTCGAGTTCAGCTTGTAAGATGTCCCGCTGTATCTCCGGAGATTGTGGTATCATACCGAACTGTTCATGTGTTAAAATCACCGCATCCCAATTGTTGTTTTTCATTTCGTTGAAAATACGATTGCGGTTCTGCGGTGTAAAATCCTCCTTGCCCGGATAGAGTACCTTGGCATCAGGGTATGCCGTACAAAAGGTTTGGGCGATTTCGTGAACATTGGCTTTCAGCCCTGTAATAAGCGGTTTATTCACTAATCCGAGTCGCTTCATCTCCATTGCACCACAACACATAATCAGTGTTTTACCGCCGCCCACCTCATGGTCGATTATGCCACCACCATTCAGTTTAAGCATCCAGATGGCATCTTTCTGGCTCTTGTATAAATCGGGAATACCTAAACCTTTCAGGTCGAGTCCGGGAAAAGTCTGGTGTGATCCATCATATTCGGGACGTACAAAACAGTTGAACGTGCGGTTATACATATCGGCAAGTCTGTCTTTAAATTCGGGTGTTTGTTCTCTGAGCCATTCCGAAAAGCCGTTACGCATCTCATCTATCTTGGTATTGGCAAGCTGTATCGCTTCTCCGTCGCGTACTTTCGTCTCCTTGCCATCGACTCTGACCGTTTTTGTCATATCGGGAGTGGTGTCGTGCAAAGCATGACGCATCAGGGCAATACCGTCAAAGGTGCGGCTTTCGCTTTTGACAGCATACTGATCGCTAATCTTGGCATTTTTAGTGTTAGAATTTATACTAAACTCATCTCGGCTCTGTGCATAATGGATATTGACATCCGTCTCAAAGAGGTGTGAGGCAAAAGCGGCATAAATACCCGTAGGTATCCAACGTTCACCGAAATTGAAATCCAGATCATCGAAGGCTATCGGTTTGGGTATCGCTTCCTGTAAAACAGTCAGGGATTCTTTGGCTGCTTTATGTCCGGGATTGCGGTCAATAAAGTTCTGTACCTCATCAGCTTTTGAGATAACATTGCCCGAGATAAACTTATCCGCTACTTCATAGCCTCCCATAAGAGGATTGAAGTAAATCTTACCTTTTAACTCATCAAGTATGCCCTCTTGCGTATTGCTTGTAAGCGAAACCATGTAGTCCAAATTGACTGCTCCGTACTTATTGAGACTGGAGACAAGAGCTTCATATGCATTAGCTACTTTGGAAATCTCATCGGGATTAAAGGCTACGGGACGTTCAAAGATATCAGCCTTTATCGCTTTGCCCTCTCGGTAACGTTCCAACGAAAGTATTTCCCGTCCTGCGACATCCATCTTGATAAGTTCGAGGTTTCTCGCATCGTTCAGGTTTCCGAATTTTTGTGTAAAATCATCATACAAGCGATTGAGCATCTGCCGTAATGCGGGATTCTCTTTCAGTGTATCGGCTTCGTTGTTGTACAGATGGTTGTAAGTATCGCGTATCTCGATATAGAGTGATGCCTGTTTTTGTTGATTCGGTGGCAATTCCAACGGATGAAACATAGGTTGGTGTCCGTCCATATCCCGCAGGTAGCCGATGCGATTATCTGCATCAGTGACTAATGAGCCATCCTTATAATGTTTTGGCAATCCGGTTTCGGGTATTGGCATCGGAATAGGCTTTAATCGTTCTGCCTTTTCCTTTTCCAAACGTCCCGCACGTTGTTCGGGTGTTTCTGTTGGTGTACTTGCTGTCGGACTTTTAGCTTGTACCTCCTTTTGCTGGCTGGCTTTAGGCTGTGGTATGGGCATACGGCGACGGGAACGCTTGGGCTGTTTAATCTGTGAACGTTCTTCGGCTGAAAATCCAAACAAGTCGTACAAGGTAACAATCGGCTGTTGCTGCATATCAGGCGGCGGTACTTCCTTTTGTTCTATTACTTCTCCAGTATTCGTATTTACAAACAATCCGCTGGCTTCATCCTTGATGATTGTATCTTTTTTTTCTATTGTTGGTATAGCCTTCGTCTTTTCCTTTGGTGTGGCAATGCGTGGTTCTACAACTGCTTTTCTCCCCTGTTCGGACAGTTCCGCCCATGCTTTGCGGTTTCTGGCTTCTCCAAAAGGATGGAAAAGGACTAAATCTTCTTCAATAGGTTCATAAGCCGATTTGGGACTTAGTTCTACCATATCCGAAACAGATATTTCCTGTGTGTTTTTTGGCTTTTGGCTTTGTTTTGTTATTTCGGATTGTTGTACTGTCGGCTGTGTCAGAAAATCCTCCACTTCTTGCCAAAATGGACTAAGGTCATCGGGAAAGCGAGTTTCATCTAAATTGGGTGTTTGTCTTATTTCCGCAGAGCGAGCTACCTGTAATTGTTCTGCTGTACTCTGTGCATGGCTTTGATAATGCTGTACATCTAAATGTTGAGTAAAATCTTCATTCAGCATCCGATACAATGTGGCGGCAATGGCTTCCGTTCCTCCTGAATGAGTAAATTCCATTGCAGGTTTTCCGTAAGGGTCAGTACCTACTTTTACATCGGTCTGTATCACTCTGTCGAAGTCTTTGAAGAGGTTGTTAACAGATATACCGTTGGATAATTTACGGGATTCTATAAAATCTTGTTGGCGTTGGCTCGGTAAAATAGTTATATTCTTACGTTGCAGGATAATTAAATCGCTTCCGACTTCTGTTCCTGCTTCCTCTGTAAACAAGTTATTGGGTAATCGGATGGCGGAAACGACATTGCAACTATTCATCAGGTGTTCACGAATCGGTTTATTCTGCTCCGAATTAAGAACTCCTTGCGAAGTAATAAAAGCTATCAATCCTCCCTCACGGGCAGCCATCACACTTTTGGTGAAAAAATAATTATGGATTGCCTTTGTCGATTGACTTACTGCGGGTATCTCATGTTTGTAGAGCAAAGGATCAAATACAGCAACATCCCCGAAAGGAATGTTGGAAGCAATTACATCATAATGCTGTGAGTATCGTCCTTCCATCTTCTCATAGCCTTCAATCCGTATTTTATCTTGTGGGTGAAGGTGCGAGAGAATCTTACCTGTCAGCAGGTCTTTTTCAAAAGCTGTTACTTTTGCATCAGGAACAGTTTCTTTGAACGAGGATATAAACGCTCCGGCTCCAGCACTCGGTTCAAGAAAACGTTGAGGTTTGATACCACTGTTATTCAGAGCGAGTGCCAAAGCATCAATAACGGGCTTGGGGGTATAGAAAGCGGTCAGCACCGAATTTTTAAGGGAGCTTACATAGCGTTTGTATTCAGCATCATCTTTCGCTCCATTCCGTAACACTTGGTGCAATTCGGTTACCAGAGGGAACAAATCATGCTCCGAGGCTTTCCAATATTGTATATCTTCCTGTTTGGCGGCGGGATTCAACACGGCTTTTATCCCTCCGAAACCGGAATAGGCTGCCAATTTTATTTTTTCATCATCGGTAGCCTGCCTTTTCTCTTTATCAAGAGCAAAAGCAATGCTTATTGCCTCGATATTGTCCCGAAGATGGGCTTTCTTATTATAAGCCATTTTCGAGCAGGATTTGTATTTCGCCTGTCAGTTCCGTGTAAAACTGATTGTACTCTGGTGTATCGGCAAAATCATCAGACAAGGTGTATTTCTGAATCGTATCTGCAAGGCGGGATACTAGCTCCATTGCTATGCCTTCGGCTTGTGAAGGGTTTACTTCTTCTGAAAATTCATCCCAGAGGATAGTTACAAGGGTTCGGTAGGTGGAGAAATGCAAGCCTTCATAGAGGACTTGTGAAGAGATTACTTCTGCTTCGTCGTGGGTATGACCTTCTTTTATAGCTTGGCTATACGTCTCTGCTGCGGCATCACCACGTACAGCAATAAAGTTGTGGTCAGTTGCTTTGTCGGGATGTGTATCACGTAGATAAGATAATAGGGATAGTCGGAAATAAGACAGTTCTGTAACTGTCGTTTTAGTTTTTGTCGCCATATCATTGATTTTTTAGTGGTGAGAAATAGGATGGAAAAAAAAGGCATCCAGAGCCTTGCCCCGGATGCCACCACTAAAAAATCAATGTTAAACGACTATTCCGAATCGTAGAACAAAGACCTTTCAGTGGCAAATATAGTGAAATTATTATTTCAATGGTCGCTTCTTTCTTGGTCTCATTGTGTATCCAATCACTTATATTTAAATTTGTCTGATTAATTGAACCGTAATATCAATAAGCAATTGTCATGTCCTTACCTGATGTCCGAATAGATAAATTGAAAGAATCTGAATATGAAGAGGTCGCTGCTATTTTAGTAGATGCTTTTGAATCGAATCTGGCCTATACTTCAATCTTTGTAAATAAGGATAGATTGCGAGACGGATTGTTCTGGTTATTCAAAACCAATCTATACCTGATAAACAAAAGACAATCTGTGACAAAAGTCGTTAGAATGAAAAATTCAAGGGAAATAATAGGAGTATTTAGCTTATTACCTCCCAATGGAGTAAAATCTGAATTTCGTGATTATTTCAAGATCGGATTACCCCGATTTATTATGAATTTTGGATTCGCTGCTTTACGCACGATGCTTAAGATGGATTCTCTCAATAAACAGCTTCTAACAAATGCTATCGGAACCAATGAATATTATTATTTGTCGATGGTTGCTATAAAAGCTAACTATCAAGGATATGGAATTGGTTCTTATATGATTGACGATTGCTTACAACAATTGAGATCTATAAATCGGATATGCCATATTGTTGGTTTAACAACCCAACTTCCGGAAAACGTCACTTTTTATAATCGCTTAGGATTCCAAAAATTAGATGAAGGTGAAATTCAACTGAAGAAGGGCTGTTATTACAATTACAATATGAAATTGGATCTATAACTTTACTTAAGATCGTTTCTTCTTGCCGTCACCTTTGCGTGGCGAGAACTCAAATACAGTTTTATAATCTGCATCAAATTTTACGATGGCATCAAAGGTGCTTCCGGTCTTAGAACTAACGAAACCTTTGATTAGAGCAGTCTTCCCATTCATCAGAAGATCGGTTAACTGTCCATCCGTCAATTCTTTTTTAGCAATGGTTCTAAATACAGTCAATCCACAATTTTCATCTTTGCATTTGGCTACCTTCTGATAAAATACTACTTGCCCATTTTTACATTTGGGACAAGGGCAGGTATTGCGATTATCCGTATGCTCAATAACTGTAGATAGTAGTTCTGTGGTGATTTGTGAAGTATAGACCTCTATCCCTCTGTGGAACGTCGCAGCATCCATATTGCCCGATGCTATTTTGTTTAAGGCTTGCTCCCATTGTCCTGTCATCGCTACATCGACTATCTTCTTGTCTTTGACCGCCAGATAGACTATCAATCCTTTATTGGTCGGAACAAGAGATTTTTTCTCTCGGACGATGTACTCACGGGAAAATAGTGTTTCGATAATAGATGCACGGGTGGCAGGTGTTCCGATACCGCACTCCTTCATTGCTTCACGCTGTTGTTCATCTTCCACCTCTTTGCCTGCGGATTCCATCGAACTAAGTAAACTAGCTTCCGTATGCAATGGTTTCGGCTTGGTTTGCTTCTCTTGAATCTCGCAATCATGAATCGGAAGATTGTCTCCCTCGACCAAAACAGGGAGAGTTGAGTTCTCATCTTCTCCGTCGTTTGGCTCGTCATTCCCATCAAATACCGCCCTCCAGCCGGGGACGAGTGTAACGCTCCCTTTGCAGGAAAAGTGTACGCCATCGACATCAAGTGATACGGAGGTGTTCTCTTTGATGCAAGTTTCGCCAAAGGCTTCGAGCATACGTCCGGCAACCATGTCATAGATGAGTTGTTCGTCTTTAGATAGATTGGTAGCCGATTCTTCTGTGATAATCAGTGCATGGTGGTCGGCCACTTTGGCATCATTGACCGAACGGGTATTGAGTTTGGTGTCAAATCGGCTATCAATATAAGGCCTAAAAAGCGAGTGCGAACGAAGTGTTGCTATTAGGTGCGGTATTTCCTCCAGCACATCCTCGGAAATATAACGGCTACCGGTTCGTGGATAGGAGATTTTCTTCGTCTCATACAGACTTTGTGCTATCGTCAGCGTCTTATCTGCCGAAAAACCGTGCTTGCTGTTGGCTTCTTTCTGAAGTGTGGTAAGGTCGTACAGCAAGGGTGGTTCCTGCTTAACCTCCTTGCGTTCTACGGCGGTAACCTGTATAGCTCCTGCGGCTTTTACCTTTGCCGTAACTTCTTCAGCATGGGTTCGGGTGTCGAATTTATCTACCGAATGAACGGTAAAAGTAGTAGCTTCTTTTTCTGTTTGTAATTTCAAACGAAAATAGGTCTGTGGCTTGAAGTCTTTATTTTCCAGATAACGACTACAAATAATCGCCAGTGTCGGGGTTTGTACCCTGCCAAGTGACCAAACACCGTATCCTGCCGAGATAGAAAGAGCCTGACTGCTATTGATCCCTACGAGCCAATCAGCGGTACTGCGGGCTTTGGCAGAAGCATACAAATTGTCATAATCTGCTCCGGGGCGAAGCGTTTTAAAGCCGTCTTTGATAGCTCGGTCTGTTAGCGAACTGATCCAAAGTCTTTCAAACGGAAGGGTGCATCCTATATATTCGTATATATAGCGGAATATGAGTTCCCCTTCTCGTCCGGCATCGGTTGCCACAATTATAGATTCTCCACGATGGAATAACTCGCGGATAACCTTTAGTTGCTTCATCACACTGGGATCGTTTTTGTATTCTTTACCCTCTTTGACTTGTCGGGGCAAGAGTTTAAATTCTTGGGGAAGTATCGGCAGGTTCTCTTTCTGAAATCCTGTGATACCATAATGTTCTGGCATGGCGAGTCCTACCAAATGTCCGAATGCCCATGTAACGGCATATCCGTTACCTTCTATATAGCCTTCTCT
>X355_Hoffmanns_Two_toed_Sloth__coassemble_1970_pt1 | contig 29248 bp, 19 predicted proteins | sample X355_Hoffmanns_Two_toed_Sloth__metabat2_low_PE_021 | metagenome-assembled genome bin X355_Hoffmanns_Two_toed_Sloth | reverse complement strand
GTATAATATCGGTTCTACGATGGGCATGCCTTACTTTATGCAGGATTTAGTGCTTATTAATAATGTTGCCGGAACAGAAGCTGTACAAGTAATGGTTTCGGATATTGCATATGAAGATTTCAACGAATCTAAAATTGCAAGTCTCACACTATCGAAAGTTCGTAACGTAATTGGTAGCAATTGGCGCGTGACCTCGCAGATGGGTGGCTCTACGGCTCCTCTTGGGATACAGTACGACCGCTACTATGTGATAAGAGATGCTAATGGATTCTATTATAAACTGCGCTTCCTGACAATGGGGTTGGCTAATGATAAGGGAGACAGAGGACGTCCGCAGATAGAATATGCATTAATTAAATAAAAAATATATTCAGATAGAATAAATACAAGTATGGCAGACCGATTCTTTCGGTTTGCCGACTTGCGTTAAAATATCTGACAAATAAATTAAGTAATTGTTACAAAGTATGTCTAAGTCTAAAATTATAATTATAATATGCGCTGTACTGGTAATTATTGCCGGATGGATTGTCTGGGGTAAGCTTGCTTCCACCACCAAGATCGGTCTTGTTAATTTTCAGCAATTTCAGCTTACCAGCCTTATAAAATCAAATACGGACGATTTTATAAGCTTTGAAGAAGTTTCTCTTGATGAACTCGATAAACTGAAAAAGTATGATTTCGTCCTGGGATTCGGTATGGGAATGAATGTCTCGGCAGAACAACGCGATAAAATACAAAGTGCTGCCGATAATGGAGTTCCTATTTATATATACGCTGCTACCAATCCCGACAATAATATATGTAACCTCGATAGTATACAGAAAGAGAGCGTTTCTTCATATATCAGCAATGGAAATAGAAAGAATTATCAGAATCTGGCAAGGTATATCCGTCAGCATATTGATAAAAAATCATTCTTTGTTACTCCAGCCGATTCGGTAGTCGAAAGTGCATCCGATGTGCTTTATCATTTAGATGAGAATGTGTCGTTCAATACTGTGGGTGAATATGAAAAATATATCAAGGAGCATAACTTCTATAAAGAAGGCGGCGCGAGTGTGGCCATAGTAGGTGGGCTTAACGATCCCTTTAGTGGCAACCGGGCTAATATAGACAGTATGATTGTTTCATTTCAGAATGCAGGAATGAACGTCTACCCTGTATCATCAGCCATGAAACGTCTCGATTTTCTGAAACAAATACAACCCGATGCAGTAGTTTATTATGCGCATGGCCGTTTGGCTATGGGACAGGCTGATGCCGCTGTGGAATGGCTCAAAGAAAGAAATATTCCTATGTTCTCCCCTCTTACTATTCTGCAAACGAAGGACGATTGGATGAAAGACCCGATGGGGATGTTTGGCGGTTTCATGTCTCAAAGTATTGTTATGCCCGAATTGGACGCGGCTATATATCCATATGTAGTAAATGCACAGGAAGTTGACGATGACGGCTTGTATCTTTTCAAGGCTATACCCGACAGGTTGAAGAATCTTACGCAGATCGTCAATAATTTCATCAGCCTGCAAAAGAAAAATAATGTAGATAAGAAAGTTGCTATCTATTACTTCAAAGGAGCAGGACAGGAAACGCTGACGGCACAGGGGCTGGAAACAGTACCGTCTCTCTTTAATTTACTGAAGCGGTTAAAGGCAGAAGGTTATAAAGTGGATAATCTACCAGCAACGGAGCAGGAGTTCGAAAAACTACTGATGGCTCAGGGTGCAGTATTAAGCACATATGCGGAAGGAGCGTTTGATAATTATCTGAAAAACGGTAAACCGGCATTGGTCGAGAAATCGGAATATGAATCATGGATTAACCAATCGCTTTCGAAAGAACTCTATGCTGATGTCGTAAATACATATGGAGAGGCTCCCGGAGCATATATGAGCGTTCATAAAGATAACAAATACTATCTGGCAGTTGCCCGTGTCCAATTGGGGAATATAGTGCTTCTGCCTCAGCCTATGGCTGCACTTGGAGGCGATGCCTTTGCCATTGTTCACGGAGCAAAATCAGCACCGCCGCACACATATATCGGGGCATATCTGTGGTCGCAGTATGCATTCAAGGCAGATGCTATGCTGCATTTTGGTACACATGGCAGTCTGGAGTTCACTCCTCAAAAACAAGTGGCTTTAAGCAGCAACGACTGGCCGGATCGTCTGGTTGGGACCATTCCGCACTTCTACTATTACACCATTGGCAATATCGGAGAAAGTATGATGGCTAAACGCCGTTCGTATGCCACTACACTATCCTACCTGACACCGCCGTTTATGGAAAGCAATACCCGTTCGCAGTTTAAATCTTTGCAGGATAGAATCCGCGATTATTATAAGACCGACGAGGCAAATCAGTCAAAGGCTTCGTTGGCGGTGAAGAAAATAGCAGTGCAGATGGGATTACATCGCGAATTGCGATTAGACAGTGTTCTTACAACTCCATATTCTACGGCAGATATAGAACGTATCGAAAACTTCTCGGAAGAGATTGCCAATGAGAAGATGACAGGGCAACTATATACTACCGGTGTACCTTACGATGCCGAGAAGATTAAATCATCTGTATTGGCTATGAGTGCCGATCCTATTGCATACAGTCTGGCTGCACTGGACAAACAGCGGGGTAAAGTAACTGAACAGCAATTGAAAAATAAAGTTGTATTTACACAGCGTTATTTAGAACCTGCTAAAATGTTGGTAAATCAGGTATTAAGTGGTAAAGCCGTAGACAGTACATTCATCTGCCAAGTGGCTGGCGTTTCTACAAAAGACCTGAGCGAAGCAAAAAAAATACTGACTCCCCCACGACGTGGTATGATGGCGATAGCTGCATCTTCCGGTACAGGAGGGAAACCCACAGCTAAATCGGGTGGGGGACATCCTTCCTGGATACCTAAAATAGGTGAAAGGCCTGCTGAAACGAAAACTAAAAAAGAGGAAACTCCCAAACCTGCGGAAAAACCTAAACAACCCGAATATACGAAAGAGCAGAAAGATCGTGCCCGTGCTATTACCGAAGTTGAACGTACGATCAATAATATTGTCAATTATAAAAATGCATTGCTACAGAGTCCTGAATTGGAAATGAAATCTATATTGAACGCACTTTCGGGTGGCTATATCGCTCCATCGTCGGGTGGAGATGCTGTGGCAAACCCTAACGCTGTGCCTACGGGGCGCAATCTCTATTCTATAAATGCCGAAGCTACACCATCGGAAGTAGCATGGGACAAAGGAGTCTCTCTTGTTAATGCAACGCTGGACCAGTATAAGAAGCAACATGGAGAATATCCGAAGAAAGTAAGTTATACATTCTGGAGCAGTGAATTTATCGAAAGCGAAGGTACTACTATTGCGCAGGCACTCTATATGCTCGGTGTAGAACCTGTGCGTGATGCTTTTGGCCGGGTATCTGATATTCAGCTGATTTCTTCCGAAACCTTGGGGCGTCCCCGTATTGATGTTGTAGTACAGACTTCGGGTCAATTCCGTGATCTGGCTGCGTCTCGTTTATCCCTTATTACGCGTGCCGTAGAAATGGCGGCTTCGGCCAAAGATGACAAGAATGGTAATTATGTATCGTCCGGTACAACCGAAATAGAGCGTCAGTTGGTAGAGCAGGGTATTCCACCCAAAAATGCGCGTGAAATGTCTACCCAGCGTGTATTTGGAGGTATAAACGGAATGTATGGGACAGGCATTCAGGGTATGGTTACCAGTGGCGACAAATGGGAAAATGAGAAAGAAATCGCTGATACCTATATCAATAATATGGGGGCTGTGTACGGAAGTGATAAAGAGTGGGGCGAATATAAGGCCGGACTGCTTCGTGCGGTGCTTCACAATACGGATGTTGTTGTACAACCTCGCCAAAGTAATACATGGGGTGCATTGAGTCTCGACCATGTATATGAATTCATGGGAGGAATGAATCTGGCAGTACGAGATGTGACGGGCAAGGACCCCGATGCTTACTTTGCCGATTATCGTAACCGCAACAATGTGAAGATGCAGGAGCTGAAAGAAGCTATTGGTGTAGAATCACGCTCTACGGTCTTCAATCCGGCTTATATAAAAGAAGTAATGAAAGGTAAGGCGTCCAGTGCCTCGCAAATAACAGAAGTAGTAACCAATACCTATGCATGGAACGTGATGAAACCCGATGTTATCGACAACGAAATGTGGGATCAGCTGTACGATGTATATGTAAAGGATTCTCATAATCTGGGCGTTCAGAGCTTTTTTAAGCAAGAAAATCCAGCAGCCATGCAGGAAATTACGGCAGTAATGATGGAAACCGCCCGAAAAGGGATGTGGAAAGCATCGGAGCAGCAATTAGCAGATGTTGCCAAACTGCATACCGACTTGGTAAATGAATTCGGTGCAACAGGATCAGGCTTTTCGGGTTCGAATGCGAAGCTACAGGATTTTATAGCACAGAAATCTACTCCCGAAAATGCGACAGGCTATAAGCAACAGCTTCAAAGGATGAAGACCGCAGATGCTTCTTCGGAGATTAACAAGAATGGAACTGTACTGAAAAAAGACTTGGTGAATCAGTCCGATAATGGGGAAGAAAACTCATTGAACGGTATCATTGTAGTTGCAGTCGTTTTGGTTGCATTCCTGATTCTATTATTTATACTGCGTAAGAAACGTAAGAGTAATAACTAAATACAGAGGTCGGAGGAATTGTCTGTACGGTTTCTCCGGCTGATTGTTTTATGGAATTAATTATTCAGATATTGATGCTTTTTATTATTATAAATTGCATTGTAAAACTAAGCTTCTGGAAGCCTTGGCAGGCTGTTATTTTCGGTCTGGTTTGTGCTGTTTTCGTCCTGTGGGCATGTCAGTATGCCACTATGCAGTCGAAGACCCAATTGGCAGACTATCTTAAAAATATAAAGGTGATGCAGGATGCCGCCGTTCTCATTACTATTGAGTCAGCTATTTGCTTTGCTTTTTGTTTTGCAGCTTTGCGGGACATGTTCGGGAAGAAAGTGAAACGGTGGATACAACCTCTCTATTGGTATCCCGGTTTACTTATATTTCCTGTATTATTCTATCTTCTCACTCAACTGATATTCAGTTTTCCGGGAACAGACTTTGATATCATATCTTATATCCTGGCCGTGGCTGTTCTCATTGTTTTACCGGCATTAAGCTATCTGGTCAGGTATATATATCAGGAAAAGGAACTAAGGCTGGAGGTGTATTTCCTTGTGAGCCTTTTTGTCTGCATTATAGGTCTCATAACTACAGTGAATGGAAATGTGACTTACGCCGCAGTAGAAGAACCCGTAAATATAAAGGCGATGCTATTATCGCTCGGCCTTTTCGGTGCAGCTTTCATTCTGGGTTTTGTGTGGAATAAGGTAAAATGGGTTATCAGACAAAAGAAAGAATCAAAGAACAAATTATCACAATCAACTAAATAAGAATTATTAATGGAAGCAATTTCAAAAGTATTATTCTGGGTAGCCAATAGTTTACTTATACCCGACATCATTATCCTGTTATTCCTTTTTGCACGCTCATTACTATTAATTGGTAGTTTCTATAATCAGTTTATGGTAAAAAGGAAAAATGATAAAGAACTGAACGATAGGATTAAAAATCTAAGCATAACAAACATAGATACTCTGAAAAGCTCTTTGCCCGAAAAGGACAACTCTTTGTTTGTCAGATATCTTCGTGATCTGCTTGCTACTCCGGCTAGTGATGCATATTCAGACTATCTTATCTCCAACTTCGAGAATGAAGCTGAGAAAGATGCATCTCTATCGAAACTTTTAGCCAAAATGGGACCTGTACTCGGACTTATCGGGACATTGATTGCTATGAGCCCGGCTTTGGTAGGCTTGTCCACGGGAGATATATCGGGTATGGCTTACAATATGCAGGTCGTATTTGCGACCACGGTTGTGGGACTAGTTGTGAGTGCAGTAGGTCTGGTCACGCTTCAGTTCAAGCAACGCTGGTATGCCAAGGATGTGAATAATCTTGATTATGTATCGAGGATATTAACCGATAAAGAGGAACAGGTATGAGACGGAGGCAAAGGAGAATAAGCAAGTTTTCGAAAGAAGAGGATACCGATCCGTTAAGCGTGATAGTTAACCTTTTCGATGTGGCAATGGTCTTTGCTGTGGCTCTGATGGTGGCAATGGTGATGCATATGAATATGACGGAAGTTTTTACGCAGGAAGATTATACTATTGTAAAAAATCCGGGTAAAGATAACATGGAGATTATTACCAAAGAAGGTAATAAGATTAATAAATATACCCCGTCGCAAGACCAGTCTTCATCCCAGCAAAAGGGAAAGAAAGTAGGCATAGCCTACGAATTGGAGAACGGAGAAATAATTTATGTGCCGGAATAATATTGCCCTGCCCTAAAATATGTTGACAGGATTTATACTAAAATATTATAAGAACCGATGGATTTTGATTCATCGTTTTTTTGTTTTAGGTGTGTATAAAGGTAGGAGTTTCCTAAAAAGTAACCACCAACGGTCATAGGTAGAAGTAATGGCTTTTTGGGTTATGATTAATAATTACTATAATCCTGATAGACTTAAATGAAATTTTGACATTAAAATATTATAGCACAGGAGTTAATGTGGTTATTAGATCTGTAATGGCCACTCATACTATTTAGGTATAAAGTACCCTGTAAATACCTATTTATGGTGATTGTGAAGAGGGGCGCGGTGTGCTACTTTTACGCGTTCGAAAATTAAGAATCAAAATGAGTAACAAACTATCCGGAGCTAGCCTTTTATGCTCCTTCCTTTTATTGTTTTTTATAAGCAATACATTAAATATATCAGCCCAGCAATTGAAAAGTGGAATTATTACCGGACGTGTGACAGATATGCAGAAAAAAGCTGTTTATTCGATAGCTGTATCGGTAGAAGGAACCACAATCGGGGAATATACGAACGAGAGTGGAGAATTTAAGCTGGCCAATGTACCGTCAGGGAATCAAACTATTGTAGTATCGGGAGTGGGATCAAAGACGACCAGAGTAAAGATACTGGTTGAGGCGGATAAAACAATCCGCATTCCAGATATTGAAATTAATAATTCTGTCGAATTAACTGAAATAGCTATAGAAGGGAAAACCGAAGCCCGTCAGAAGCAGGAGCAAGCCTATGCTATAACTGTGGTCGACCTGAAAAAGTCATATAACACTGTGGCTCCCCTGAGCAAGATGCTGAGTAATATCTCAAGTGTCCGTATCCGGGAAGACGGAGGAGTAGGGTCTAACTACAATTTCAGTCTCAATGGCTTTTCAGGAAATCAGGTGAAATTCTTTCTGGATGGGATTCCGATGGATAACTTCGGATCTTCGTTCAATCTGAGTAATATCTCTGTGAATATGGCTGAGCGCATCGAAGTCTACAAAGGAGTTTTGCCTGTAAGCTTAGGCGCCGATGCCTTGGGTGGAGCGGTGAATATTATCAGTCGCAAAGATGCCAACTATCTGGATGCATCATACTCTATCGGGTCATTCAATACGCACCGGATATCTCTGAATGGAGCATATACTGACCTGAAAACAGGCTTTACCGTCCGTGCCAATACATTCTTCAATTACTCGGATAACGACTATAAGGTATTTGCTCCTATTAAGGATTTGAGTAACGGAAAAACAATCGAAGAACGATGGGTGAAACGTTTCCATGACGACTACCAGTCGATGGGGATAAAATTTGAAACAGGGATAACCAATAAATCATATGCTGATTATCTGTTAGCTGGCGTTATTTTGTCAAAGAATGATAAAGATGTGCAAACCGGTGCCGTAATAGATGCTGTATACGGTGGTGTAAAATCCAAAAGCGAGTCGATGATACCGTCTATCCGCTACAAAAAGGATGATCTGTTCGTTGAAGGATTATCCGCTTCATTCTATGGAGCATACAGCATGGTCAATTCATTCAGCATAGATACTCTGGCACGTAACTATAACTGGCTGGGTGAATGGCAACCTTCTGATACAAAGGGCGAACGGGGAACTAATTCTTATACCGATTCCAAAATAAGGAATAGAGAATGGGTAGCCAATGCCAATATCAGCTATATGATAGATAATCATCAGTCCGTTACGCTGAATCATGTGTTTTCATCTTTAAACCGGAAAATTCATGACAAGGTAGATTCAGACAATGAATCGAACAAAATACCTCAAAAATTGACGAAGAACATAACAGGTCTGGGTTGGCAGGTAAAATACGATAGGTGGAACGCCAATGTTTTTACTAAATTATACAGTACAAGCAGTTCTACCTATAAGATAATAAACCAGTATAAAGAAGATGAAAGGCTCGATAAAGTAGATGACGATAAAACAAATATTGGATACGGGGCTGCATTTACTTATTTTATTTTACCCAAATTACAGGCTAAACTTTCTTATGAAAAGGCCTACCGCTTGCCGGAAAGCACCGAAATGTTTGGAGACGGACTTAATCAGTTGCGTAATCCCGATCTGAAACCGGAGAGTAGTAATAATGCGAATCTTGGTTTCATATTCGAACAGAATTTAAAAGAACATACTATCTTCTTCGAAGGTAACTTTATATACAGGGATACGAAAGACTTTATATTAAAAGACCTGACAGAAGCTTCGGCTGTTACCGGTTATAAAAATATGGGGAAAGTACTTACCAAAGGTGTAGAGGGCGGAATAAAGTATCAATGGAAAAACCGCCTTCATGCGGGAGCAAATCTGACTTATCAGGACATAAAGGATAATCAGAAATATGAAGAGAATACGGGCACTTATGTAGGAAACGGAAAATCCGAGAACCTCAATTATAAGCGTCGTTTGCCTAATATCCCTTACTTTTTCGGTCATGGAGACATAGGCGTGCAATTTCAGAATATAGGGCTAAAAGATTCGGAATTGTCTTTAGACTATTCGATCAATTATATGTGGAAGTATTATCTGTCTTTTCCCGGTCTTGGGGCAAAGTCGACCAAAGATGTAATTCCCGAACAGACTTCGCATGATATCTCCCTGGGCTACACGATGCAGAATGGGCGTTATAGCGTTATGCTGGAATGTACGAATTTCACGGATGAAAAATTATATGATAACTACAGATTACAGAAACCGGGTAGGGCATTTAATCTGAAATTCCGTTATTTTCTGAAATAATAAACTATACAATCAGATTTACTTAATGAAAACGAGCATGAAATATATAAATAAAATTACAGCATATATAATCGTAGGATGTATCATCTTATTTGCTTCCTCATGCGATGACGATGAATTTGGCACTGAAGAAATTCCTTTTGCTCCTTATGTTCTAAGCCTGGGGATTACATCCGGTGGGACAACAGCCTATTATCTCGTTACAGCGGAAGACCTTATGTCGGGGAACATCAATGCGGTAGGCAAAGGAATAGAGCAAAGCGGATTCCATGATTATGAGCAGGGCAACCAAACTATTTTTTGTGTAGGTGGTCTTGGAGTTACCAATACTACCGGAGTAGTAAGGGGTGGGGACGGTTACTTGCTTGAAAAAGGTGAATTCACCTTCAATCAGTCTCTTAGTGCATTTACACAGATTGACAATAATAGTATGATGGGAATAGAGATTCCCGGTAATGCCGAAGAGGGAAGTAATATAACGTTTTATAATGTTGATATTAACAGTGTTGCTATTACCAGTCGCAAGACTGCTTCGATAGCGCCTCTTTCCCAATTCGAATGGCCGAGCATTACTGGCTTGTGTATGAGCGGTAATAAGATTTACATGACTTACTTCCATATGAATCCGAAGACGTACGAAACCAAATATACCGATACCACTTATGTCGCTGTATATTCTTATCCTGAAATGACATTGGATAAGGTGATGAAAGATACGCGTACAGGCCCGGCCGGATCGTGGTATGCGCATAATGGTATATTCAAGGTCGAATCGGGGGATATGTATATCATGTCTAATTCTGCCATTGCCAACGGATATTCGCAGAGTACGAAAAAAGCCGGATTTTTGCGTATACCGGCAGGCACGACCGGGTTCGACGATTATTTTTTCGATTTCGAGACTAAGTCGGGAGGCTTGAAACCTGCCCATATAAAGTATATTAGCGACGGTCTGGTATTCGCCGAGGTTAGTACCATTAATCCCCAGACAGCAAATGACAGATGGGGAGATAAATCGCTGGCATGCTATATAATAGATCTGAACAACCAGTCATTTAAAAAAATACCGGAGATTCCTGTACATGACGGGGATGGAGGACGCCGCTTTTCTGTCCTGGTTGACGGCGGATACGTTTATTTCCCGGTAAAGGTAAAGGATGAAGGCGTCTATATTTATCGTATCGATCCTAAAACAGCAACAGCGGAGCGGGGTGCTAAAGTCTCTACTAATTTTGTCGGTGGCTTTTTCAAACTTAATTGAGATATTGTTTAATCTTTCTGATCGGATAAACCTGAGATATCGGTGAATAAATCAGGTTTATGTTGTCAAATCGATTATTAGTCTTACCTTTGTTGCGCAAAACAATTCGTATTGAGGTTATTTTCCTCCACGATTTTGCACATTAATAAATTAAAGATGACTGCCGGAAGAGCAGACTGGATATTAGATGACATCATTTCAAGAATTAGACATTATAGAGCCGATATTGAGGGCTCTGCAAGAAAAAGGATATACAAATCCGACCCCGATACAACAAGACGCAATCCCCGTAGTTCTCAAAAAGCAAGATATGCTTGGACTGGCACAAACCGGTACAGGCAAAACGGCAGCATTCTCAATACCGATTATACAACATTTGTATCAGAATAAAATAAGCGGGAGAAAAAGAGAAATAAGGGCGTTGATTATCACTCCCACCCGTGAACTTGCAATTCAGATTAACGATTGTATCAAGGAATATACGCTATATACAGGATTACGCCATTGTGTGATATTCGGAGGTGTGAAGCAAAAGGCTCAGACAGATGAACTGCATAAAGGTATCGACATCCTCGTTGCTACACCCGGGCGATTACTGGACTTAATGAATCAGGGCTTTATAAACCTGAATGCTATAACTCACTTTGTACTCGATGAAGCTGACCGGATGCTGGATATGGGCTTTATACATGATATAAAGCGTTTATTGCCCAAACTGCCAAAGGATAAGCAGACTCTGTTCTTCTCGGCTACAATGCCTCCGGCTATAGCTGCACTTTCGCGTTCTATATTAAGGAATCCTGTCAGGGTGGAAGTTGCTCCCGTTTCGTCCGTAGTGGATGTGATCGAGCAAAGTGTTTACTTTGTAGAAAAGCAGGATAAGAAAGATTTGCTTATCAGCTTACTAAAAAAAGATAAGAAACAATCGGTTCTGGTATTTTCCCGTACGAAGCACGGAGCCGATAAGATAGCACGTTTACTTTGTAAAGCGGGGATTGGCAGTGAAGCCATTCACGGGAACAAATCACAGAATGCCCGTCAAAGAGCATTGGCAAATTTCAAATCGCATAAGACACGTGTACTTATTGCCACCGATATTGCCGCCCGCGGAATAGATGTCAATCAATTGGAACTGGTTATTAATTATGATCTGCCTGATGTCCCTGAAACTTATGTGCACCGTATAGGACGTACAGGGAGGGCCGGTCATAGTGGCACGGCTCTGACATTCTGTGCTGAGGATGAACGGCCGATGCTTAAAGATATTCAAAAGCTGACCGGCAAAGTATTACCTGTAGCTATTTAAACGGATTTCCGGACAGGAATCCGGAGATAAAACAAATGATCAGGGCCGGATACTTAGATGTAGCCGGTCTTTTTTTTCTGCATCAGTTTATTCAGAAATAATACGGTTTGTTCCTGTGTCGGCAGATTGTATAATGCAGCATTGGAACTCTGGCCGACTTTAATTGTTATCGCATTTTGAGGCAATGCCAGAAACATTTCTTCATCGGTAGTATCATCTCCTATAGCCATTATGAAATCGTAGCTCCCTTTTTCTATCAGCCTTCTGGCTTCCGAGCCTTTGCTTATATCGCCGTATTTTACTTCTACTATCTTATTTCCTTTCATTATCTGTAAATTATGACGGGCGCAAGGGTTTAACAAAGCATTGATAAGTTGGGTGACACGCAGGTCGGCAAGCCAGATATCTACGTTCCGGTAATGCCACACTAGTGCTGTATCTTTTACCTCCATTTTCGAACGTGGAGTTCTTTTTACAGTTTGTTTGATTATATTTGGTATCTCCTCATCCCATTCTACTTTCTGGGCGGTTTGATACCATATCCCGTTTTCCCGGTAAAAGGCGCCATGTTCGGCGGCCAGTCCTATTGGCAGATGTCCAAGCCATTTTTCGAGGGTTTTCTTATCGCGTCCACTACTTATGACTACATGATTTCCCGGGTAGGTACTTAATTCTTCCAATATTTTGAGCAGGTCGGGTGTCGGATATGCTTGCATCGGCTCTTTTCTGAATGGTGATAATGTTCCGTCATAGTCAAGTATAATCAGCCTGTTTTGAGCTTTATCATATGCTTGTTTAATAATATCAAAGTTCGTTTTCTCAACTATCTTTTGTTGCAATGCGTCGTTTTTAGATTTTATGTCGGTCAGTTCTTCTATGAAATCTTTAGCCCATTGATTGACTGTTTGAGCAGATATGATTTCCTGCATGGATGCTATCGTTTCTAATTGTTCATCCACAGGCATCTCCAAGGCTTGTACTATTGCATTTTCGATCTCTTTGGTATCTGTAGGGTTCACTATAATGGCATCTGACAATTCTATGGAAGCACCTGCCATTTCACTCAGAATAAGAACACCCGGCTCATTTCTTTTGGTCGCCAGATATTCTTTGGCAACCAGATTCATTCCGTCCCGTAGCGGGGTTACCAGAGCTATATCTGCTATATGATAAAGGGCAGCCAATTCCTCGAAATTGAATGCCCGGTAAAAATAATAGACAGGAGTCCAGTCTATCGTTGAATGCTTCCCGTTGATCGCTCCCACTTTCATATCTATATCCTTCTTTAGATCGGCATAAATATCCACATTGTCGCGGGAAGGGGCTACAATCATTACCAATGAGACTTTACCCGTATATTCCGGATGATTGTCAAGAAACTCTTCAAAACTTTTGAGCCGGATCATAATTCCCTTGCTGTAATCTAATCTGTCTACAGATAAGATTAGCTTACCCGTCCCGAAACTAGCTCTGAGCTCTTCTGCATTTTTGTTTATATCGGGATTTAGTAAAGCATTGTGGAACATATCATAGTTGATACCCATAGGGAAAGCATCCACATCTACCACGCGCCTGTCCATTTGTATTTCATCCAGATTACAATCCAGCTTCAATACCCTGTAAACAGCACTTATGAAGTGGCGCATATAGCTGTGAGTATGGAAAGCTACTAAATCCGCGCCCAGCAGTCCGTTCAGTATTTCAGCCCTTTCGGGCAAACCACGAAACAGTTCGTAAGAAGGGAAAGGAATGTGATGGAAATATCCGATGCTGATATCGGATATCTTGTCCCGGATCATTTTGGGCAATAACATCAATTGATAATCCTGTATCCATACAATATCTCCGGGTTTTATAATTTCCAGAGTTGCTTCGCAAAATAAATTATTCACCTCTTTGTAAGCCTCCCAGTATTTATTTTCGTAGTGCATATAGTTGGAGAAATAATGGCAGAGTGGCCAAAGTACGCTATTGCTATACCCCTCGTAGTAGTTTTCAATTTGCTCAGGGGATAAATAGACCGGATGAAAATTTTGCCCTTCGAGCTGGTGATCTATAACTTCTTTTTCTTTACAATCGTCGAGGTACATTCCCGGCCAGCCGATCCAGTGCTTCTCCATATTCATTTCCAAAGAATCGAGGCCTGTAGACAATCCTCCCGGACTGGATATTACTTTATATATGTTATTTTTTTCAACTATTTTCAGTGGTAACCTGTTAGATATAATAATAAGTTTCATCTTTTCGATTTTTAGTAATTAAAAGTTGCCGGAATACCAAGAGATATTCCAGACAATGTATTTCTTTCAGAACAAGGAGAGAAATAAATAATAGTAAAAATGTGAATTAATACTAATTAAAACAGAAAAATAGCGTATTTGGTTCAATCAAAGGCTATATTGTGTTGCAAAGAACGTCATAATCATTGAATAAAAAAAATATAAGCATGCATAATCTAAATTACGGAGTTATAGGGAATTGCAAGTCGTCGGCATTAGTATCTGAAAGCGGGAGCATAGATTGGCTATGTGTACCTAATTTTGATTCTCCATCGGTATTTTCTAAAATTCTGGATGAAAAATCAGGCGGAAGTTTTGCTTTCATAGTATCGGAAGATTATAAATGTTCGCAGCAATATTTGAAAGGTACTAATATTCTCTGTACCAGATTTGTATCAGATGAAGGGAGTTTCGAAGTCCTTGATTTTATGCCCAGATACAGGACTATGCAAATGGATTACTTTTATCCTGCTGAGATTTACCGGTATATCCGTTTAATTACAGGCAAGCCGCGTTTCCGTGTCAAATATGAACCTGTAATGAATTATGCTAAAGAAACAGCCGTTCACCGTAAATTTGAGGATTGTATAAAAACATCTTCGTGCGAGAATGCCAAGGATAATATGTATCTGTATTCGAGCATTGATTTTGATACGATTCTTAATGAAGACGAAATGATACTCGAAAAAGAGGAGTTTCTGATGTTATCATACAGTCAGAAGCTTGTTTCCATAGATATCGACCGGGTTTATCTCGAATATCAGCGGACTAAAGTCTACTGGCTTAACTGGAATAGCCGGTCCCGTAAATTTGTTCAATACAATGATGTTATATCCCGTAGTTTGTTGATACTAAAATTGATGTCTACGCAGGATTCGGGGGCGGTAATTGCCGCTCTGACGACCAGTATGCCCGAAACGATAGGGGAGGTGCGCAACTGGGACTATCGCTTTTGTTGGATAAGGGATGCTTCCATGTCGATAGATACTTTGCTGAAAATGGGGCATCCGGCATCAGCCAAGCGGTTTATGGGATTCATAAAAAGAATATTGAAATCCAAATCCGATTCTTTCCAGATTATGTACGCGATAGATGGCAACCGTATTCTCCGGGAGGAAATACTGGAGCATTTGTCGGGATATGAGAATTCTCAACCCGTAAGAATCGGAAACGCAGCCTATAATCAGCGGCAAAACGATTCGTTAGGATATCTTATGGATGTTATCTACAACTATTATATTCATTTTCCGGGTACTTTGGACGAAATTGAGGAGATGTGGGAAGTCGTGAAAACTATCGTTAAAACGGTAACTATCGAATGGCGGAATACCGACCAGAGTATCTGGGAATTCCGGAATACGGAAAAGCATTTTGTATTTTCGAAAGTAATGTGCTGGGTAGCGCTTGACAGGGCTGTCAGTATTGCTATCTTCCTGAATATGCATGAGTATGAGACGGAATGGAAAGAGCAGGCTGAGCTTATAAAAAACGATGTGTTGACAAATGGATGGAGTGAGGAGATTCAGAGTTTTACGCAGGCCTACGATAATTGCGATGTAGATTCTTCCCTTTTGTTGATGGAACAATACGGATTTATTGAACCGGATAATGAGAAGTTTATCAAAACCGTGAAGAAAATAAAGGAAGAACTCTTTCACAACGGGTTGATGTACCGTTATAAGAATAAGGATGATTTTGGTTTACCATCTTCTTCTTTTACTATTTGCACATTCTGGCTGATACGCGCATTGTATGTTACAGGAGAGAAAGATGAAGCATTGAGGATATTTAATGAATTGCTTACATATTCAAATCACTTGGGATTATTCAGTGAGGATTTGGATTTTGATACGAAGAGGCAGTTGGGAAATTTCCCACAGGCTTATTCACATCTGGCATTGATAAATACGGCTTTATTATTTTCAGATGAGCGTCCATTCTCTAAATTTGTAAGGGCGTAATTGATAATAATTATACAAATAAAAGATTTTGTACAGGCTAAAATCAGGTTAATGTTCTTGTTGTTATTATGTATGCTATTTTCTTTGTTATATATGTTATTGCTACATTTATTCATTTAATTTAATTTTTTTGTTTTTGGTATCACTATAATTTGGTATCAAATGGTATATATATAATCATATATAGTGATTGTACGAAATGTGTCATTATTGTAGGTTTGTGTCGATTTTATTTCACAAATTGACATTTTAAATAAAGCGATGAAAACTTTGCGATTTTGTTTCATGGTTATGCTATTTATAACCAGTATATCTATACATGCCCAGAATGCCCGTTCTACTGTATCGGGCACAGTTGTATCTCCTGATAAGATACCCTTGGAGAATGTATCTGTTTCGATTGAAGGTACCCATTATGGGGCTTTAAGTGATGAAAATGGGAAATTCCGTTTCAGCGGGCCAATAGGCCAATATATGCTTGTTGTTTCGTCATTGGATCATAAGCCGTATAAATCGGCTGTAAACCTTAAACGGAGCGAAAATACGTTCAATATTGTATTGACGGAAAAGGCCCATGAATTAACAGAAGTGGTTGTTGAAGCCGGTGTAAACAGATTCTCGAACAAAGAGTCTGAGTATATAGCCAGACTCCCGCTCAAGAATCTTGAAAATCCGCAGGTATATTCCGTAATTGGAAAGGATCTGATTAAAGAGCAAATAATCGTCAATTTTGACGATGCTCTTAAAAATAGCTCGGGAATTGATAAACTCTGGTCTTCTACCGGACGCGGTGGTGATGGTGCTGCCTACTTTACAATAAGGGGGTTCGCTGTTCAGCCAACAATGGTAAATGGTCTGGGTGGACAAACAAACGGAGGTCTCGATCCGGCAAATATAGAACGTATTGAAGTGCTGAAAGGCCCTTCGGGAACACTGTTTGGAAGTAGTCTCGTTTCTTTTGGCGGATTGATAAATATTGTAACTAAGAGGCCATTTGAGAATTTTGCCGGTGATATATCATATACCATGGGTAGCTACGGGTTAAGCCGGATCGCAGCCGATATAAATACACCGATAGACAAGGAAAAGAAATTGTTGTTAAGGACAAATGCAGCCTATCAGACAGAAAACAGTTTTCAGGACGCAGGCTTTAAGAAGTCTGTATTTCTTGCGCCATCTTTGCTATATAAGGCGAATGATAAATTGACATTTACCGTGAATACAGAATTTTATACGTCGGAAAGTACAAATCCGTTGATGGTATTCCTTAACAGAAGCCGGGAATTGGAATTCAAGACACCTGATGAACTGGGAATGGACTATAAACGTTCATTTACAAGTAATGACATAACAATAAAAACACCTACCACTAAGTTGTTTGGTATGATGGAATATAAATTATCTGATAAATGGACGTCGCAAACATCTGTTTCGTACAGCAACCGTCAGTCGAAAGGTTTATACTCGTATGTGATGTTTCTACAACCTCTCAGAGACGATACATTGAGCAGGTATGTCGGTTCGCAGAATACAACAGGAACAACAGTTGATATCCAGCAAAATTTTATAGGAGATTTCAAAATAGGAAATATGAGAAACCGCCTGGTGGTTGGATTTGATTATTTCAACAGTAAATCGAATGGTAGCAGCAACTATATATTGTTTGATAAAATAAGTAGTACCGGAGCCGATCCAAACTATACAAATCTGAGTGAGGCTGCTGTAAATGCCAAACTATCAGGAAATACCCCTTCCAAGTCGAATTCGAATGCAAATACATATAGCGTATATTTCTCTGATGTATTGAATGCTACCGACCGGCTTCTATTGATGGCGAGTTTACGGCTCGATTATTTTGACGACAAAGGTTATTATGATGTTAGTAGCGGGGAAACATCAGGCGATTATAGTCAGACAGCTTTCTCTCCTAAGTTTGGGGCCGTTTATCAGATATTACCGGAAAAACTTTCTATTTTTGCCAACTATATGAATGGATTTGAGAATGTAGGTTCTTCGGTTCAGCCGGACGGTTCTGTCCGTACGTTCAAACCAAAGCAGGCAAACCAAATAGAGGGAGGTATTAAAACATCATTGTTTGATGGAAAACTGGTAGGTACAGCGAGTTATTATGATATATATGTGACTAACGTAACTCGTCCTGACCCCGATCAAGTCGGTTTTACAATTCAGAACGGAGATGTTTATAGCCGTGGAGTGGAGTTTGACTTTACTGTTAATCCTATCGCTGGTCTTAGTATTATCGCCGGATACAGTTACAACGAAAGCGTAAACAAAAAGACAAGTCCATCTGTTGATGGTCGCAGGGAGATAAGCGCAGGTCCCAGAAACTTAGTAAACGGATGGGTAAGTTACACAATACAGAATGGTGTTGCCAAAGGTCTTGGATTCGGATTCGGCGGTAATTATGCAAGTGAGAATGCAATAACTAATACCGCAGAAACAGGCAGATTCGTTATTCCGGCATATACAATATTGAATGCCACCGCTTTTTATGCGACAGGGGCATTCCGTTTTGGTTTGAAAGTGGATAACCTAACCGATAAAAAATATTGGAAGGGCTGGAGCACTGTTGAACCTCAGAAGTTAAGACAGGTAATCGGAAATATTTCATTTCACTTTTAATGAACACAAAACAGAAGAAAAGCTTTTCATTCCGTAAGGTGTGCCATTGGGCGCACCTTTGGCTTGGTTTAATATCAGGGATTATTGTTTTTATTATAGCTATCACCGGTTGCATTTATACTTTTCAGGAAGAACTACGCAGCGTCTTCCAGCCTCAGCAATCTGTTATAATGGAAGATAAGCCGTTTTTGTCACCCCATCAGCTCAAAGAGAAGGCAGAGCCATATGTATTCAAACTACCCGGTGACAGCCTGAATGCAATTTACGGCGTAAGTTACAGTAAACGGGACAAACCCGTTACAGTGGCATATAATCATAGCGAAAAAGGATATACTCTTCTGTTGTTAAACCCTTATTCGGGCGAATATATTGGAGAACAAACTTATAGTGGCGATTTTTTCGGTTTTATTCTTTCCGGTCATCGCAATCTCTGGTTACCTTATGCCATAGGGCATCAGATAGTGGGTTGGGCAGTTGTTATATTTGCGATAGTAACAATAACCGGAATTGTGCTGTGGATTCCGCGTAAATGGAAGAAAAAGGCAATAAAGGCGGGGCTGGTTATAAAACGGAAAAGCAGATCATTTATGTTATTCTACGAATTGCATAAAGTATTAGGATTTTATACGGTCTTGTTTGCCCTTATTTTCGCTCTAACAGGGCTGACATGGAGTTTCAAATGGTATTCAAATACTTATTATAAAGTAATCTCCGGAGGAGAAGAACTCAAAGAGTGGACTCCGGCTTTTTCCGATACTACTTTGGTTTCCTCATTTTCAAATCCGGATGATGTATTGTGGGAACGTGTTAAGCAGGAATATAAAATAGGAGAACAAGGTGTATTTATATTTGATTTCCCTATCGGGGAAACAGGTGCTTACCGTATTTGTTTCAATTCGGCTGATAATAATGAGACGTATTACAAGCGGCATTTTCGTTTTTTTGACCGTAACTCATTGCAGGAATTGGAAGGCGGAGGTATATATGGCATAAGTTATGAGGAATCTTCCAATGCGGATAAGTTTTACCGTATGACTTATGATATCCATGTTGGGGCAATAGGAGGTTTACCGGGCAAGATAATCATGTTTCTGGCAAGCTTTATTATTGCCAGTTTACCTGTGACCGGTTTTATTATATGGCTTAAGAAAAAGAAGCCGAAAGTGGAGAAATAAATTGGAATAACCATTGGATATATAAATGAGGCTGTCGGCATTATAGCAGGCGGCCTTTGTTCTTTTGATATCTCGCGGTATTGCAGTGTGTCATCTATGTATAAAGTATGCTTTGGAAATATACACAGCAGTATTAATGCCTGCTCACTTTTTCGTTTTCATCATATAATACTATTTAGCTTGGGTTGTTGATTGATTCAGGCTATTTTCTGATAACTTTATTCCTTCAGACTTGCTATTATTCACTTTTATGAATATTTTTTTCGCATTTGTCAAACGTAGAGAATAATTTGAGAAAAAAAACAGATATTTGTATTAATATTCATTAGTTTATATCTAAGCAAAAAGGAAATTAATAGAGAATAATGAAAAGAATACGAAACCTGATTATTTGCAGTATCCTGCTGTCAACATCGGTTCAGGCTCAAAACCAACAAGTGACTGATACTGCATCAACAAGAAAATATGCCCTGAACGAAGTCGTAGTAACAGGTTCGCGTATACCTGTTCAGCGCGATATAATCCCCGTGCCGGTAAGTATCGTAGACCGTGAAATAATAGAACAGAGTGAAGAGACTAACCTCCTTCCCGTTTTGATGAAATATGTTCCCAGCCTGTTCGTTACATCCCGTGGGATAGCAGGATACGGAGTATCTACCGGTGCGGCGGGTGGTATCAGCCTGCGTGGTTTCGGTGGAGGGGCCGGACGCGTGCTTATCCTGATAGACGGACATCCCCAATATGCGACCATTTATGGGCATCCTGTGGCTGATGCTTATATTGCATCAGATGCGCAACGTGTAGAAGTTTCACGCGGTGCGGCATCTATTCTCTACGGTTCCAATGCGATGGGGGGAGCCATCAATATCATAACCCGCAGGGCGACGGCAGATGGTAATAAGCTTTCGGCAAGATTGACGGGAGGCTCCTATGGTACACAACGCTATTCCATTACAGATACCTATCGTAATGGGCGGTTTGCAGGTGTGGTAAGCGGTAATTACGAACGCACCGACGGGCATCGTATCAATTCCGGTTTCGAATCTTTCAGTGGATTTACAAAACTGGGTTATGAACTTACAGAGGAATGGAATGTAACAGGTAATGTAAATATTGCCAGGTCCAAATCCCAAAATCCGGGAACAGAAAGCAAGCCTATGCTGGATGGAACAGCCGATGTACTGCGCGGTATGTCGGGCCTGTCTATCGAGAATAATTATGGTAAAACCAGTGGAGCCGTAAACCTGTATTACAACTGGGGTGACCATGAAATAAACGACGGTTATTTTGCAGGAGAAACACCTCGTCCGTATCTTTTCAATTCCACAGACTATATGGGTGGTGCGAATATTTACCAGTCGGCAAGCCTGTTTAAAGGAAATACAATAACAGGAGGATTCGATGCAAAGATATATGGTGGAAACGCTTACCGTGATCCTGAGACAGAGGTATATGCCGATCATATTAAACTTCACGAAGTAGCCGGCTATCTTTTTGCACAACAAGAAGTGGATATATTTATGCTGAATGTTGGAATCCGTTTGGAAAATCACAAGTTATATGGGACTGAATGGATACCACAAGCAGGTTTTTCGGTAAAGGCATCTGATTATACACACTTGAAATTCTCTGCGTCCAAAGGCTTTCGTACACCTAATTTGCGTGAATTGTATATGTATGCTTCTGCCAATGAAGATTTATTGCCCGAACGTAGCTGGAGTTATGATCTTTCCATAACACAAGGCTTGTTTGACAATCGTATGTCAGCAGAATTGACTTTTTTCTACACCGAAGGGGATAACATAGTAGAGACCGTTCAGGTAGATGGTCGTCCGCAAAACCGTAATGTGGGTGAGTTTACCAACAAAGGAATAGAATTCAGCCTCAATTATCAACTGCTGAAAAACTTCAGATTGCATACTAATTACAGTTATCTCCATATGGATACACCCATAACAGGTGCCCCGAGACATAAGCTATATGCAGGTATGTCGTACAATCCGGGTAAGTTTTCATTTAGTGCAGGTGCACAACTTATAGATAAACTGTATCTTTCTACCGGAGACAATGCTCAAAAAAGCAGCTATACATTAGTAGATGCCCGTGCGTCTTATCGTGCAATGAAATGGCTCGAAGTTTTTGCTAAGGGAGATAACCTATTAGCAAGAAAATACGAGACAATGCTTGGCTTTCCTATGCCACGTGCTACATTCATGGGCGGAGTAAACTTTAATTTTTAACATAGTAAAGGGCAAACCATAAGTCCCAATAATTCTCATTTACTATAAAAAGAATTAACAGACTATTTATCTACTTTTGCATCCCATAGAAAAGTTGAAAAAATGAGCACAAAACTAAAAGGTACTATATACGGTGTTATTGCAGCTGTAAGCTATGGGACAAATCCTCTTGGCGCATTGTTCCTGTATAAGGAAGGACTAAATGTGAATTCGGTATTATTTTACAGGTTCTCTTTGGCAGCTATAATCCTCGCCGGGATAATCTTCGTACAAAAGAAATCGTTTGGCGTAACCCGAAAGGAATTAGGCCTGTTAGGTATTTTAGGTATATTGTTTGCCACTTCAGCTTTGTCCTTATTCACCAGTTTTCACTATATGGATGCAGGGGTAGCATCTACCATTCTTTTTGTTTATCCTGTAATGGTGGCTGTTATAATGGCTCTATTCTTTAAAGAGAAACTATCTATGGTGACCGTATTGTCTATTTCATTGGCTCTGGGAGGGATAGCTCTACTTTATAATGGAGAGGGTGGGAGTACATTAAGTTCAATAGGGGTATTACTGGTGATGTTGTCATCCCTAACATATGCAGTCTACATAATAGTTGTGAACAAATCAACATTAATGATGTCATCCGTAAAACTTACATTTTATGTTCTGATTTTTTGCATGCTGGTAATTGTAGTACATTCATTCTCCGAAACAAAGAACCATCTACAACTACTTACAACACCTTCTATGTGGATGTGGGCTGCCATGCTGGCATTGGTTCCTACTGTTATATCCCTGATTACAATGGTTAAAGCAGTGCATGCTATCGGTTCTACACCGACTGCAATAATGGGCGCACTGGAGCCACTTACAGCTGTAGTTATCGGCATAGCGATTTTTGGAGAGATTCTTACTGTAAGGTTAGCTACAGGTATTGTTTTGATTTTATCCGCTGTTATTATCATCATAGCCGGAAAATCCATTACGCCTCTTAAACTTCATGCAGCCGTTAATAGCGTTGGGCGGGTTCTGAAAAAATATTTCAGATGGAAATAAAATATTTTAGGTAGACTCTTATACCTGTGATTGAGGAAATATCGATTGCGAATATTCAAAGTTTAACTTTTGGCTTGTACATATCCAGTTGCATTAAGTTACATTCTTTTTTCATGCGTATGGAATATTCCAATCTTCCTACTTCCGGGCTAATATTATTTGAGCCAAAAGTAAATTTAACTCCGGCTCTTTTTGCCTTCATTATGATCGTTTTGTTGGGAATGTTATATAGTTCATTTATTTCTAAAGCCATACCACTTTTAGCGAGCGCATCGATGACTTTATTTATCCTGTCTTCAGTCCAGAATGCATCATAACGGTCGTTCATTTGTTCAGGAAGAAAGAATGGGTTGACATATACATCAGCCGGCTCTTGTAAAACCGAACATATCCGATCAACAATCATGTCCATGTATTGTTGCTCATCATTGATTACAACTTCTTCATTTACCCATAAGTGCACCCGTCGCCCTCTTAGGTCATTAAAGGTCAAAGCATCTGTAAACACAAAGTCAAACCCGTGCCGGGCCTTTTCAGAGAAAGTTGTTACCCATTCCCGGCCTTCGCCCTGCATAGCAAGTATGAAGGGTTGGGTATGCATTGTGTCCAGAAAATTAAAGGCATCTTTGTCGTTTGTAACCGGAAATCCAATTCCACAGTTAGGAGCAACGGCATAGTTAATACCTGTCTTCCGTGATTGCTTTGCCGCTGCTTCCTTTGTAAATCCTCCTTTTAAATGTACATGATAATCGAGAACCGGAAAATCTTCCTGATGAAGATGAAGTATGTCATCGTTTTGTTCGTCTTTAGCAATGGCCAGTTGCGCAGGAATGTTTATATCTTTTCTGTCGAGTGTTTCAATTGAAATATTTTTAAACTCTATAGCTCCGTCCCCTTTGCCTGCTACCGAAATTGTACCGCTCGAGAGAATACATTTATCGTTTGGTGATATACGCAACGGATGTGCGGGTTCTATATATTCTACAACAGGCTCTCCGTTCACTTTCACTACTATGGATTGACCTTCTACCCGGATATTCATAGTAAACCATTGACTATCTTTTACCAGACTTTTGGTGAGATTGCGTACAGATAAGAGGCTACCAGTCATTCTCCACCATATCGGGTCAGTAGCGTCATTGTTAATTGCTATCCGGTAGCCTTTACCGCAATCATCAGTATGAAAACAGATAAAGCCTTTGCCATTTTGTGTGGTTCGTAATACTAACTTTAAGTCGAAATCTTTATATTTACCGTTTTTCAGTGTGGCACGGGAATTTGGTCCTGAGAGTATTAGTATGCTGTCATTTATAGAAACATTACCGACAGTTTGCCAATCTTTATTGCCGTTACCATTAAATAATATCCTGCTTTTCGAATCAGTGCAGGAATTTAACCAAATGAAACTTAAAACGAGTAATAATATTATTATCCGGCTCATATATCAAAGGCTTAATTCAATTTTTCTACAGATAGAAAAAGCTTAATTATTTACTATAGCTGGCTTTCACAAATTGGGCATCGAGCAGATACTCCAGACTGGTTTTTATACTTTCTTCAATAGTCGTGCTATATTTTTCTACTTCAACGATGATATGTTTTACACCGGCTGTTTCGGCATTCTTAAAGATAGCGTCAAATCCGACCATCCCGCTTTGTCCGATTTCACGATGGTCTTTTATATGCAGGACAGAGAATCTGCCCGGATATTTGTTAAAATAATCGACCGGACTATTTTTGCCTATTACGACCCAATATACGTCCATCTCAATAAATACAAATTCCGGATTTGTATTTTCAATCATGTAGTCCATCATCACTACTTCGTCTTCTACTTTCTGGAATTCATGGGCATGGTTATGATATCCGTATTTCAGCCCGTTAGCTTTACATCTTTTACCTATTTCGTTGTAATAATCACAATACGTTTTTAAGTCTTTAACTGTCTTAGGTATCTCCAGCCATGGGGTAACAATATAAGTCATTCCGGCATCTTTATGTGCTTTAATTGCTGTATCCCACCATTTTAAAGATTCTGTAAAATCGCCGGAAGCCAGCTCTTCGGGTGCCAATGGTTTGGTGCAATGTGAAGACAGGACTTTCAACCCGGCTGTTTCTACGTCTTTTCTGAATTCCTGTGGTGTGCGGTTATAGAATTTGCCATCATTATATCCGGCTGCTTCTACTGCGGTATACCCCATTTGTGCCAGTTCTTTGAGTATTGCTGTATAATCGGCATCATACTTCCCTGTTTGATTTACATAACTGCCAATTCTATCTCTGACTGAATATAACTGTATGGCTATATCTTTTTTTGCATTTCCTTTGTTCTGTGCATGAATCGTTTGTGGTAATATTATTAATGAAGCTAATACCAACAGTAAATAAACCTTATTTTTCATGATATTTATTTCTGGATTGTTAATACTGAAACATACTCCATAGGAGAGTCTTTAAACTCCCCTACGGAATTGATAACCAAACTCTAAAAAACTATTAATCTAAAACCTTTATACGTATATTGCGGAACCATACATCATCTCCATGATCCTGGAGTCCGATATATCCTTCCCGGTCTGGTCCTCCTACATTATTCAATAATTCGAAAGCCAGCGGCCATTTTTCCTTGCTGAATTTGCTTGCTTGCAGCATATCTGTCCATTGTGGAGTCCAAAGATGATATTCAACCACGTTTTCACCGTTTTGCCCATGTATCACAGTCCCTTTATAGACCATTATCTTAGCCTGGTTCCACTCGCCGAAAGGCTTCGCGTTTTGTGGTTTAGCCGGGATCATATCATATAATGACATTGACTTGCGGTTGTTATCTTTACCCAATTTTGCATCAGGGTGATTTTCGTTATCTAAAACCTGTGCTTCAGGAGAAGAAATATAAATAGGCTCCATTCTCATCTCTCCTGTTTTGGGATCTTTGGATTCTATTTCTTGCGCCAGAATAAATATACCGGAATTACTTCCCTTAGCTACTTTGTATTCCAGTTCGAGTTCGAAATTTTTGAACTTATGTGCAAAAATCAGATCACCTCCGTCTCCGTCCTGTGCTTCTCCACCGCCCGAACCATTGAATTTAATAGCTCCATTATCTATTGTCCATTTTCCCGGAACATTATCTTTGCCGTATCCACGCCAGCCTTTCAGGTCTTTTCCATCAAACAGGATAATGTAGCCATCTTTGTCTGTTTTAAACTCGGATAGGTTAACCTGCGGCTTATCAAGAGCTCTATATTCAGGCAACTTGCTTTCTTCTGTTTTACTTTCGTCCATATTAGTATTGCTGCTTTCAGCCTTGTTTGAACTACCTCCGCATGCTGCCATAAAGCCTGATAGCAGGATGCAACTGATTGTATATAAAGATTTATTCATCTCTCTATTTTTTATATTGTAATAATTATATGGTTTATCTTGGCATTTCGGGGAGTTTCCATCCTTCACGGTATGTATGTTTGATTAACTCCTGTGCATAAGCTTGCGCATTTACCGGGTCAGTCCATGTCTTGTCGAATGTCGGATGCCCGTCTTTAATCTGAAAGCCATCTTTGATAACAGTGCGAATGGTTGCGTTCGGACCGATATTGGTAAATTTCATATTTGGTCCGTCCCAATGCAATTCCTGATTAAGAGATTGTAATCTCACCGCAAGCACACCCATAACCACCATTTCGTTAAACGGACCGGCCTCACTGAAAGGTGATGCAGTCTGAACACGGTTCGAAGCATCTTCTTTACATGCACGTACCCAATCCATTTCGTGGGAAGTTGTCACTTCTCTTAATACTTTAGGCGCATTCGGGGTTCTGCCGGAAAGCAACCATGGGCGTACACCATAGCAACCACAGATAAGAGTGTCTTTTGTTCCATGAAATATCACGCCACCCCCTTCATCATTCAGATCTTTATTGGCAGGGAATCCTTCAGGCAGCCTTGGTCTCAATCCTCCGTCGTACCAGATTACTTTAACCTCAGGCATTGCTACTTTAGGCATGTTTTCCCGGGCCGGGAATGTTAGTTCTACAGTTTGGGCACTAGGTGCACTGTCAGTCAGAAGAAGAGTTGAGCTCGCCTGTGCCTTGGTTGGATAACTTAACTTTAAACCCTTAAAAACAGGATGCAGGATATGGCAGGCCATATCTCCTAACGCGCCTGTTCCGAAATCCCACCAGCCACGCCAGTTCCACGGTGTATAAATAGAGTTATATTCACGATATTTTGCAGGTCCGAGGAATAGATCCCAGTTAAGGGTATTTGGGGCTTTTTCTCCTTTTTCGGGACGGTTAAGCCCTTGTGGCCAGATAGGACGGTCGGTAAAGGCTTCCACTTTTGTTATTTCACCTATCTCACCATTCCATATCCATTCACACATTTTGCGCACGCCTTCACCGGATGCACCCTGATTACCCATTTGTGTCGCAACTTTATGTTTTTCAGCCAGTTTTGTGAGTAGGCGTGATTCATAGACAGTATGTGTCAATGGTTTTTCTACATACACGTGTTTTCCCATTGTCATAGCTTCAGCCGCTACAATAGCATGTGTATGGTCTGCCGTTGCAATCATTACCCCATCAGCCTCTTTTCCCAGTTCCTCAAACATCTTGCGATAATCGTAATATTTCTTCGCGTTAGGGTATTCCTTAAATACATTTGCGCTATATTTCCAGTCCACATCACATAGTCCTATGATATTCTGAGAATTCATACTTCTTAAGACGTGTGCCCCGCGACCGCCTACACCTACACCTATGATGTTAAGTTTATCATTGGGAGCAACATGTCCGAATGATTTTCCCAGAACGGTATTTGGCACTACTGCTAGTCCGGCTAATGCTGTAGCTCCTGTTTTCAGGAACTTTCTTCTTGAAAAGTCTGACATAATTTAAAAATTGTATTTATTAGTAACTGAAATATTATATTTGTTGTAACAGGCCATACCCGTTTTTCATTGTTTTTCTCCTTTGCAATATTTTTTCCAGAGTCTGTATTTCTCCTATAGCCGGCAAGTCCTTACTCTTGGCATCTTCCAGAAATTCCCATGCATATTCTGAGGATATGGCCGAGTCTCGGAGTGTTGGCAAGTTGGGGTGTCTGATACCTGATTCTATGGAATCGGCAAACAAGTTACATAATACGTCTATGTTTTTCCCCCCGAATGGCCTTTCTTCCCGTATAGTCTGGGTGACTCCGTGTAGTTCGACCACAGCCGTTTTAAAGTCGTGTGTCATACGGGCAATACCTTCAGTTCCAATCATATCTATATATGAGTTGTGTGTCTGCTTGGCTGATAATTGTCCATAGACATGTCCCTGTGTAATATCGAAGACAACACCATTCTCAAATGTCCCGTGACACTGTAGCCACCACGGGTCTTTATAATTCCACATCCGTACAGCCTGCGCGTTCCATGTCCTGAAATTACAGTCGGTGTACCAGCGTGCGATGTCTACATAATGCATTCCGCAATCGTGAAATGACGGGCCTTCGTATTCATGCCCTTCTCCCGGGGCTAATCCCGGTGTAAGATGGCAAATGCGTATGATGGCCAACTCGCCGATTTCGCCTTTTTGTATAAAGTCTTTGATTAATTTATGATACCACGAGTTGCGCAGATAAAGATTTACTGTAGAGAACAAATGTGTACTTTCTGCAACACTCACAGCATTCCATTCCCTTGTAATAGTATCTGCTATCGGTTTTTCGGAGATGACGTGTTTTCCGCTTTGAATCGCTTTCTCTATTTGTTCCTTTCTTGAGTTGGCCAGAGCAAACAGACCAACAACCTGTACTGTCGGGTCATCAAATATTTTCTGTTCGTTTTCTATAATTTCAGATTCCGGAGAAAGTTTTCTGGCTAGTTCCCGTGAGCTTGGGCTTACGTCACATATATAAGCCACATTCCACCGTCCACTCTTCTGCATCTCCTGAAGATAAAACCTTCCCATCCTGCCAAACCCTATGAGTCCGACTTTAATTTTAGTATTCATGCTATTAACGATAAAAGATCATTTGTTAATTTATAGAGGAAAAGCGTCAGGCAAAAACATTTCAATTGCCTTTCATGGTAAAAAATATTCGGATTTTCCTCTTGATTACAAAACTAGCAGCAAATGATACCGGTCGGTTTTTCTAAGTAGTATTT
>X355_Hoffmanns_Two_toed_Sloth__coassemble_1964_pt1 | contig 30047 bp, 22 predicted proteins | sample X355_Hoffmanns_Two_toed_Sloth__metabat2_low_PE_021 | metagenome-assembled genome bin X355_Hoffmanns_Two_toed_Sloth | reverse complement strand
CTCAGATGGACGGTGCTATCATCGTAGTTGCTGCTACTGATGGTCCGATGCCTCAAACTCGTGAACACATCCTGCTTGCACGTCAGGTAAACGTTCCAAGACTGGTTGTTTTCATGAACAAATGCGATATCGTTGAAGACGAAGAAATGCTAGAACTAGTTGAACTTGAAATGAGAGAACTTCTTTCATTCTACGAGTTCGACGGCGACAATACTCCGGTTATCCGCGGATCTGCTCTAGGTGCACTTAACGGTGTTGAGCCTTGGGTTAGCCAGGTAATGGAATTGATGAACGCTGTGGATACTTGGATTCCACTTCCTCCACGCGACGTTGATAAACCATTCTTGATGCCGGTTGAAGACGTGTTCTCTATCACAGGTCGTGGTACAGTAGCAACAGGTCGTATCGAAACCGGTAAAATCAAAACCGGTGAAGAAGTTCAGATCATCGGACTTGGTGCTGAAAACAAAAAATCAGTTGTTACAGGAGTAGAAATGTTCCGTAAGATTCTTGACGACGGACAAGCCGGAGATAACGTAGGTCTATTGCTTCGTGGTATCGACAAAGACGAAATCAAACGTGGTATGGTAATTTGCCACCCGGGTAAAATTACCCCTCACACTAACTTCAAAGCTGAGGTTTATATCCTTAAGAAAGAAGAAGGTGGACGTCACACTCCATTCCACAACAAATATCGTCCTCAGTTCTATCTGCGTACTCTTGACGTTACTGGTGAAATCACTCTTCCTGAAGGAACAGACATGGTTATGCCTGGTGACAACGTGACTATCAACGTAGAACTTATCTACCCGGTTGCTTGTAACGTAGGTCTTCGTTTCGCTATCCGCGAAGGAGGTCGTACAGTAGGTGCTGGTCAGATTACTGAAATTACTGCATAAGAAATTTCAACATAATAATAGAGTCGGTTTGCGATATAACCGACTTTAATTTACGGGCGTAGTTCAGTGGTAGAGCGTTGGTCTCCAAAACCAAATGTCGGGAGTTCGAATCTCTCCGCCCGTGCTAAAAAACTCAAGAAGAGTAATGAAAAAAATAATTAATTACATTAAAGATTCTTATAACGAGCTTGTATACAAGGTTTCTTGGCCTACTCGTGCAGAACTGACCAACAGTGCGGTGATTGTCATGATTGCTTCCATTATAATGGCATTGATCGTTTGGGGTATTGATTCTGCATTTGAGTCAATTGTCAAGTTTTTCTATAGTCTTTAATCCTTATCAAAAGCTATGACTGAAATCGAAAAAAAATGGTACGTTCTGCGTGCTGTTAGTGGAAAAGAAAATAAAGTCAAAGAGTATCTTGAAGCTGAGATAAAGAAATCAGACTTAGGAAAGTATATCTCTCAAGTTCTTATCCCTACAGAGAAGACCTATATCATGCGTAACGGAAAGAAAGTTCTGAAAGAAAGAGCTTATCTTCCCGGTTACATATTGATAGAAGCCGCCCTTATTGGGGAAGTTATCCATGAACTGCGTAACATAAATTACGTGGCCGGTTTTTTACCGAATACAACCAACCCTCAGCCGTTGAGTCAGTCTGAAGTAAACAGGATACTGGGTACTATGGACGAACTGGATGAGCAGGAAGTAGGCATGGATGTTCAATACATTGTCGGAGAAAATGTAAAAGTGACCAATGGTCCTTTCTCAGGATTTTCGGGAATCATTGAAGAAGTGAACACTGAGAAAAAGAAACTGAAAGTAATGGTAAAGATATTCGGACGGAAAACTCCACTCGAATTGAATTACATGCAAGTCGAAAAAGAGCAGTAAGATTGGTTACGCAACTCTGTATGCTTTAATCTTAAGTTTTAACAAAACTAAAAATTAGAAACAAAAATGGCTAAAGAAATTGCTGGACAATTAAAATTACAAATTAAAGGCGGTGCAGCAAATCCATCTCCTCCTGTAGGACCTGCTTTAGGTTCTAAAGGTATTAACATCATGGATTTCTGTAAGCAATTTAATGCCAGAACTCAAGACAAGGCAGGTAAAATATTACCAGTGGTAATTACTTACTATGTTGATAAGTCTTTTGATTTTGTTGTAAAACAACCACCGGTGGCAATCCAATTGTTGGAAGCCTCTAAGCTGAAAAGCGGATCGGCAGAACCTAATCGTAAGAAAGTGGCTGAAGTTACCTGGGATCAGGTAAAAGCTATTGCTGAAGATAAGATGGTCGACCTTAACTGTTTTACAATCGAATCAGCCATGAGAATGGTTGCTGGTACAGCAAGAAGTATGGGTATTACTGTAAAAGGGGCTTTCCCTGATGTTCAATAATTAAACTTCAATTGAGAAATGGGTAAACTTACTAAAAATCAAAAGTTAGCTTTCAGCAAGATTGAAGCAGGGAAACTATATACATTAACCGAAGCGTCAGCTCTTGTAAAAGAGGTTACGACAACTAAATTCGACGCTTCTGTCGATTTGGATGTACGCCTAGGTGTAGACCCACGTAAAGCTAACCAGATGGTGAGAGGCGTAGTGTCTCTTCCTCATGGAACAGGAAAACAAGTTAGAGTTTTGGTATTATGTTCTCCGGACGCTGAGGCTGCTGCTAAAGAAGCAGGTGCCGACTATGTTGGATTGGACGAGTATATCGAAAAAATAAAGGGTGGTTGGACTGATATTGATGTTATCATCACTCAGCCCGCTATCATGGGTAAAGTTGGTGCTCTGGGACGTGTTCTGGGACCTCGTGGTCTGATGCCTAACCCTAAGAGCGGAACTGTGACTGTAGATGTTGCAAAAGCTGTAACAGAGGTTAAATCGGGTAAGATCGACTTCAAGGTGGATAAAGCTGGTATCATCCATGCTTCTATCGGAAAAGTATCTTTTACTCCTGAGCAAATCAAAGATAACGCAAAAGAATTTATTGCTACGCTTATCAAATTGAAACCAACTGCAGCAAAAGGAACTTATGTGAAGAGTGTTTGTCTTTCAAGTACTATGAGCCCGGGTGTAAAAATAGACCCTAAATCAGTAGAAAATTAATCAAAAATTGACTGAAAATTATGAGAAAGGAAGATAAAAGCACTATCATAGAAACTATAGCAGCAACAATCAAAGGATACGATCATTTCTACCTTACCGACATTGCTACTCTTAATTCTGCTAAAACAAGCGATTTGAGAAGAGAATGTGCTAAGCAGGAGATCAAACTGATGGTTGTTAAGAACACTTTGTTGCAGAAAGCTCTGGAAAGCCTGGAAGGCGACTACTCGGAGTTGAATGCTTCATTGAAGGGAAACACTGCTATCATGTTTTCTAATTCGGCTAATGCTCCGGCTAAGCTGATTGCTAAATACAAAAAAGAAGGTATCCCTTCGCTTAAAGCAGCATATGTTCAGGAAAGTTTCTATGTGGGTTCGGAAAATCTGGGTGCACTGGAAAATATCAAGAGCAAAAACGAGCTTATCGGCGATGTTATTGCAGCCCTTCAATCCCCTGCCAAGAATGTTATTTCTGCCCTTCAATCGGGAGGAAACACTATTCATGGCGTCTTAGAAACACTATCTAAGAGATAATATTAAAGAAAAGAATAATAAACAATTTTAATTTATACAAAAATGGCAGATATCAAAGCTATTGCAGAACAACTAGTAAATTTGACAGTAAAAGAAGTAAGCGAATTAGCTGAAATTCTAAAAACTGAATATGGTATTGAACCGGCCGCTGCTGCTGTTGCAGTTGCTGCAGGACCAGCTGCTGCTGCTGAAGTAGTAGAAGAAAAAACATCTTTCGATGTAATCTTGAAATCAGCAGGTGCTAACAAGCTACAAGTTGTTAAAGCTGTAAAAGAACTTACAGGACTTGGTTTGAAAGAGGCTAAAGATCTAGTAGATGGTGCTCCTGGTGAACTTAAAAAAGGAGTTACTAAAGATGAAGCTGACGCATTGAAAAAACAATTAGAAGAAGCTGGAGCCGAAGTTGAACTTAAGTAAAGATAAGTCCTGAGAAAGGATATTTGGTTAGGAACCTTCCTCGAAGAAGGTTCTTAACCTTTTTGCGTCAAAAGTAATAAGTTCAATAAAATAGGTTATCCATGTCTTCAACAACAAATCAAAGAGTCAATTTCGCTTCAATCAAAAATCCGCTTCCTTACCCGGATTTTCTTGAAGTACAGTTAAAGTCATTCCGCGACTTTCTGCAACTTGATACCCCTCCTGAAAGAAGGAAAAACGAAGGCCTATACAAAGTTTTTGCTGAAAACTTTCCTATAGCCGATACACGAAACAACTTTGTATTAGAGTTTTTGGACTACTTCATCGACCCTCCGCGCTATACCATTGATGAGTGTATAGACAGAGGATTGACATATAGTGTTCCTTTGAAAGCAAAGCTAAAACTTTATTGTACAGACCCTGACCACGAAGATTTTGATACAGTTATCCAGGATGTATATCTGGGACTGATTCCATATATGACTGAGAAAGGTACCTTTGTCATCAACGGAGCAGAACGTGTCGTAGTGTCCCAGTTGCACCGTTCACCCGGTGTGTTCTTCGGACAAACGATGCACGCCAATGGTACAAAGCTTTATTCAGCCCGTATCATTCCGTTCAAAGGTTCTTGGATCGAATTTGCTACCGACATCAATAATGTCATGTATGCATACATCGACCGTAAGAAAAAATTACCGGTAACTACATTGCTTCGCGCTATCGGGTTCGAAAGTGACAGGGACATCCTTGAAATTTTCGATCTGGCCGAAGAAGTAAAAGTTACAAAACAAAATATCAAGAAGGTACTCGGCCGTAAGCTTGCAGCCAGAATACTGAGAACATGGATGGAAGACTTCGTGGATGAAGATACCGGCGAGGTCACTTCAATCGAACGTAATGAAGTTATTCTGGAGCGCGAAACAGTTCTGGATAAAGATCATCTTGATCTGATTATAGATTCGAACATTGCTTCTATTTTATTGCATAAGGATACACAAAATATTTCAGATTTTGCCATTATCTACAATACATTGCAAAAAGACCCGAGTAACTCGGAAATAGATGCAGTCCGTCATATATACAGACAACTCCGTAGCGCTGAACCGGCTGATGATACCAGTGCACGCGAGGTTATCAACAACTTGTTCTTCTCCGAGAAACGCTACGACTTAGGTGAAGTGGGCCGTTACAGGCTGAACAAGAAATTGGGCTTGACAACAAGTACTGATATTCGCGTATTAACGAAAGAAGATATTATTGAAATAATCAAGTTCCTTATCGAGCTGATTAATTCAAAAGCTATCGTTGACGATATCGACCACTTGAGCAACCGTCGTGTCCGTACAGTTGGCGAGCAACTTTTCAACCAGTTTGGAGTTGGGCTTAACCGTATGGCACGTATCATTCGTGAAAGAATGAATGTACGCGACAATGAAGTGTTTACGCCGATCGACCTGATTAACGCGAAAACAATCTCATCTGTAGTAAATACATTCTTCGGAACAAATGCACTGTCTCAATTCATGGATCAAACCAATCCATTGGCCGAGATTACACACAAACGCCGTATGTCGGCTCTGGGACCGGGTGGTCTTTCACGTGAAAGAGCTGGTTTCGAGGTGCGTGACGTTCACTATACTCACTACGGACGCCTTTGTCCTATCGAGACTCCGGAAGGTCCGAATATCGGTTTGATTTCTTCCCTTTGCGTATATGCTAAGATTAACGATCTTGGATTTATCGAAACTCCATATCGTAAAGTAGCGGACAGCAAAGTAGACTTGTCTTCTAACGGTATTGTTTATCTTGCCGCTGAAGAGGAGGAAGATAAGCTTATAGCACAGGGTAATGCTCCGTTGAATGACGATGGAACATTTATCCTTAAACGTGTAAAAGCTCGTCAGGATGCCGATTATCCGGTTATTGCCCCGGAAGAGGTGGAATTGATGGATGTATCGCCGACACAAATTGCTTCTATTGCTGCTTCATTGATTCCGTTCCTAGAACATGACGACGCCAACCGCGCACTGATGGGATCGAACATGATGCGCCAGGCTGTACCACTTATGCGTACCGAAGCCCCTATCGTGGGAACTGGTATAGAAGGACAGCTTATCCGCGACTCGCGTACACAGATTGTGGCAGAGGGTGCGGGAGAAGTAGTATATGTGGATGCAAGTACCATCAAAATTAAATATGACCGTACTGCTGACGAAGATTTTGTAAACTTCGACGATGCCGTAAAAACATATAATATACCTAAATTCAGGAAAACAAACCAGAATACAACAATTGACCTTCGTCCTATTTGCCGTAAGGGGGACAGGGTTGTTCTGGGGCAAATCCTGACAGAAGGATATTCAACCGAACAGGGTGAACTGGCTATCGGTAAGAACCTGAAAGTGGCATTCATGCCATGGAAGGGATATAATTTCGAGGATGCTATCGTACTTAACGAGCGTATCGTCCGCGAAGATATATTTACTTCTGTACACGTAGAGGAATTCGTACTCGAAGTACGTGATACCAAGCGTGGTGTAGAAGAGCTGACTTCCGATATTCCTAACGTAAGTGAAGAGGCAACAAAAGACCTGGACGAAAGAGGTATTATCCGTATCGGTGCCCGTGTAAGTCCGGGAGATATCCTGATAGGTAAGATCACTCCGAAAGGAGAATCCGATCCTTCACCTGAAGAGAAACTACTCCGCGCCATCTTTGGTGATAAAGCCGGTGATGTAAAAGACGCTTCATTGAAAGCCTCTCCATCTCTGAAAGGAGTTGTTGTAGGTACAAACCTATTCTCCAAGGCATCAAAGAAAGGTAAAACAAAACTTTCGAGCAAGGCCCTGCTTCCTAAGCTGGATGAAGAGTATGAAGAAAAAATAGCGAAAGTGAAATCTGTACTGGTTGACAAGCTATTGATCTTAACAGATGGTAAAACATCTCAGGGAGTAAAAGATTATCTTAATGTAGATATCATTGCCAAGGGTTCCAAATTTACGAAGAGTGCGCTGGACAATATCGATTATGAATCAATACAGGTGAGCAACTGGACAGCAGATGAGCACAAAAATGAATTGATAAAAGATGTAATCGTAAACTTCCTGCGTAAATACAAAGAACTGGATGCCGAGTTGAAACGTAAACGTTTCGACCTGACTATCGGGGATGAACTTCCTTCCGGTATTGTTCAGATTGCAAAAGTTTATGTGGCTAAGAAACGTAAAGTTCAGGTAGGTGATAAGATGGCAGGACGCCACGGTAACAAAGGTATCGTGTCGCGTATCGTTCGTCAGGAAGATATGCCTTTCTTACCGGACGGAACACCGGTTGATATTGTCTTGAATCCGCTGGGGGTGCCTTCACGTATGAACCTTGGGCAGATATTCGAAACAGTATTGGGTTGGGCCGGAAAAGAGCTTGGTGTGAAATTCGCCACTCCTATTTTCGACGGAGCAAGCCTCGACGATATGAATTCATGGACAGACAAAGCCGGAGTTCCACGTTATGGTAAAGTTCGCTTATTTGATGGCGGTACAGGAGACCAGTTCGACCAGCATGCAACAGTAGGTATTATCTATATGCTTAAACTGGGGCACATGGTTGAAGACAAGATGCACGCCCGTTCTATCGGACCTTACTCTCTTATTACGCAACAGCCTCTTGGAGGTAAAGCTCAATTCGGGGGTCAACGTTTCGGAGAAATGGAGGTTTGGGCACTTGAAGCATTCGGTGCGGCTTATATCCTGAGAGAAATCCTGACTATCAAGTCCGATGATGTTGTCGGCCGTTCCAAAGCTTATGAAGCTATTGTGAAAGGTGAGCCGATGCCACAACCGGGAATACCTGAATCCCTGAACGTATTGTTACATGAAATGCGTGGTCTGGGATTAAGCGTATCGCTTGATTAAACAATATTAGCCGTTAGCTTTTGGCTTATAGCCTTTAGCTAACGGATTCTAAATACTCTAACAAACAGCTATTGGCTAATAGCTAGTAGCTAACAGCTTTTAAAGGAAAAAAGTAATATGGCTTTTAGAAAAGAAAATAAAGTAAAGAGTAGCTTTTCAAAAATAACCGTGAGCCTTGCTTCTCCCGAAGAAATTCTGGAAGCATCGAGCGGGGAAGTTTTGAAACCCGAAACTATCAACTACCGTACATACAAACCGGAACGTGACGGGCTTTTCTGCGAACGCATATTCGGTCCTGTAAAGGATTACGAATGTCATTGCGGTAAATACAAAAGAATCCGTTATAAAGGTATCGTCTGCGACCGTTGCGGTGTTGAAGTAACAGAAAAGAAAGTTCGCCGCGAACGCACAGGTCACATCCACCTTGTAGTTCCGGTAGCTCATATCTGGTATTTCCGTTCTCTGCCTAACAAGATGGGCTATCTGTTGGGTATCCCTACTAAAAAACTGGACTCAATCATTTACTACGAACGTTATGTAGTGATTCAATCCGGAATCGCGGTAGAAGAAGGAGTAGCAGAAAAAGACCTTCTTACAGAAGATGAATACCTGAACATACTGGATAAACTTCCTAAAGAAAATCAACTGTTGGACGATACCGATCCTAACAAGTTTATTGCTAAAATGGGAGCAGAGGCCGTTTACGATTTGTTGTCGCGTATCAATCTTGATTCGTTGGCAAACAATCTGCGCCACAAAGCCAGTACAGATACATCTCAGCAACGTAAGAACGAAGCGTTGAAACAACTTCAGGTTGTAGAAGCATTCCGCGGATCGAAAGGTAAGAATAAACCGGAATGGATGATTGTTAAGATTGTTCCTGTTATTCCGCCGGAACTTCGTCCGCTTGTTCCGTTAGATGGTGGCCGTTTTGCCACATCCGACCTGAATGACCTGTATCGTCGTGTTATTATCCGTAACAACCGCCTGAAAAGGCTTATCGATATCAAAGCACCGGAAGTAATCCTGCGTAATGAGAAACGTATGCTTCAGGAAGCTGTAGATTCATTGTTCGATAACTCACGTAAGTCGAGCGCGGTTAAGACAGATGCCAACCGCCCGTTGAAATCGCTTTCCGATAGTTTGAAAGGTAAACAGGGACGTTTCCGTCAGAACTTGTTGGGTAAACGTGTTGACTATTCGGCCCGTTCGGTAATTGTCGTTGGTCCTGAATTGAAGATGCACGAGTGTGGTATTCCTCAGGATATGGCGGCCGAACTATACAAACCGTTTATTATCCGTAAACTGATCGAGCGCGGCATCGTTAAGACAGTAAAATCTGCAAAGAAAATAGTAGACCGCAAGGAGCCTGTTGTTTGGGACATCCTCGAACACGTAATGAAAGGACATCCTGTGTTGCTCAACCGTGCCCCTACTCTTCACCGTTTAGGTATTCAGGCATTCCAGCCGAAGATGATCGGAGGTAAAGCAATCCAGTTGCACCCACTATCGTGTACGGCGTTCAATGCCGACTTTGATGGTGACCAGATGGCTGTTCACTTACCATTGGGTAATGAAGCTATCCTTGAAGCGCAGATGTTGATGCTTGCATCTCACAATATCCTTAACCCTGCGAATGGCGCACCTATTACTGTACCATCTCAGGACATGGTTCTCGGATTATATTATATCACTAAGATACGCAAGGGCGCTAAAGGCGAAGGCCTTATATTCTACGGTCCGGAAGAAGCGATCATCGCTTATAATGAAGGAAAAGTAGATATTCACGCCCTCATCAAAGTATATGTAGACGATCTGGATGAAAATGGAAACGTTGCGAAACTGATGCGCGAGACTACTGTCGGCCGTGTTCTTGTTAATGAGAAAACTCCGGTAGAAGTAGGTTTCATCAATGAAGTACTTTCTAAGAAATCACTTCGTGATATCATCGGTAATGTAATCAAAATAGCCGGAGTTGCTAAAACAGCCCAGTTCCTCGACGATATAAAAGACTTAGGATATACAATGGCATTCCGTGGAGGTTTGTCGTTTAATCTTGAGGATGTAATCATACCGGAAGAAAAAGATGAACTGGTACTTCAGGGTTATGACGAGGTTGAGCAGATAATGAATAACTACAACATGGGATTCATTACCTACAACGAACGTTACAACCAGATTATCGACACATGGACTCACGTCAACTCCAGATTGTCAAACATCCTGATGAAACAATTATCGGAAGACAATCAGGGTTTCAACTCCGTATATATGATGTTAGATTCAGGAGCCCGTGGTTCGAAAGAACAGATCCGTCAGTTATCAGGTATGCGTGGATTGATGGCCAAACCTCAGAAGAGTGGAGCTGAAGGAGCTCAGATTATTGAAAATCCGATCCTTTCCAACTTTAAAGAAGGTCTGTCGGTGTTAGAGTACTTTATCTCTACCCACGGTGCGCGTAAAGGTCTTGCGGATACAGCTTTGAAAACAGCCGACGCGGGATATCTGACCCGTCGTCTGGTGGACGTTTCTCAAGATGTGATTATCAATGAAGAAGACTGTGGAACACTCCGCGGACTTGTTTGTACAGAGTTGAAAAACAACGAAGAAGTTGTCGCTTCTCTTTACGAACGAATCTTAGGTCGCGTATCTGTTCACGATATACAACATCCTTTGACTGGCGACCTGATTGTTAAATCAGGTGAAGAGATCAAAGAAGATGCTGCTATCAAAATTCAAAACTCTCCGATCGAAAGTGTTGAAATCCGTTCGGTACTTACTTGTGAATCTAAAAAAGGCGTTTGTGGAAAATGTTATGGACGTAACCTTGCCACAGGACGTATGGTTCAGCGGGGTGAGGCTGTCGGTGTTATCGCTGCACAATCTATCGGTGAGCCGGGTACACAGTTGACACTTCGTACGTTCCACGTTGGGGGTATCGCATCCAATATCGCTACCGAAAACAGCATTGTTGCTAAATATGACGGTGTACTGGAAATTGACGATCTGCGTATCGTAGAAGCAGTAGACGAAAGCGGTAAAAAAACACAAATTGTTGTCAGCCGTCTGGTTGAGCTTCGATTGGTTGATCCGAATACTAAAATCGTCCTTCTTACCCACAATATACCTTATGGTTCTAAACTTTACTTTAAAGATGGAGCCAAGGTGAAAAAAGACGACCTTATCTGCGAATGGGATCCGTTCAACGCGGTTATCATTTCCGAAGCCACAGGACGTATCAAGTTTGAAAATGTTATTGAAAATGTGACATACAAAGTTGAGTCGGACGAACAAACAGGCTTGAAAGAAAAGATCATCGTTGAATCACGTGATAAAACTAAAGCGCCTGAGGCTCATATTCTTGACGAGAAAGGGAATATGATGAAGATGTACAGTTTACCGTTAGGTGCTCACATTGTAAAAGATGATAATGACACTATTAAAGCCGGTGATGTACTTGTTAAGATTCCTCGCGCCGTAGGTAAAGCGGGTGATATCACGGGAGGTTTGCCTCGTGTAACAGAATTATTCGAGGCCCGTAACCCTTCCAACCCGGCTGTTGTATCTGAAATCGACGGAGAAATCTCATTCGGTAAGATCAAACGTGGTAACAGGGAGGTTATAGTTACTTCCAAACTTGGAGAAGTGAAGAAATATCTTGTTCCTCTTTCGAAACAAATCCTGGTACAGGAAAATGACTTCGTAAGAGCAGGTATGCCACTGTCGGACGGAGCAACCACTCCATCGGATATCCTGGCTATTATGGGACCAACCGCTGTTCAGGAATACATTGTAAACGAGGTACAGGATGTATATCGTCTGCAAGGTGTGAAGATCAACGATAAACACTTCGAAGTAATCGTACGTCAAATGATGCGCAAGGTAGAAGTGATCGATCCGGGTGATACCCGTTTCCTTGAACAACAGGTGATCGACAAATACGAAGTGATGGAAGAAAATGACAGGATCTGGGGTAAGAAAGTCGTACTGGATGCCGGAGATTCCGCTACATTCGAACCTGGACAGATTGTAACAGCACGTAAACTGAGGGATGAGAACTCTATGCTCAAACGTAGAGACCTTCGTCCGGTAGAAGTGCGTGATGCAATTCCGGCTACAGCTAACCAGATACTTCAGGGTATTACGCGTGCCGCTCTTCAAACTCAAAGCTTTATGTCGGCTGCTTCGTTCCAGGAAACGACAAAAGTACTGAACGATGCTGCTATCAACGCGAAAGTAGACAGGCTGGAAGGTTTGAAAGAGAATGTAATCTGCGGACACTTACTTCCTGCAGGTACAGGTCAGCGTGAGTTCGATAAGCTTGTCGTTGGTACTAAAGAAGACTTTGACAGGATTGCTGCCACAAGGAAAACTGTAGTAGACTTTGACGCCGTAGAATAATTAATTATTCTTTTATATAGTTAGAAGGAGGGGTGATGTAATGTCACTCCTCTTTTTTTGTTATCCATGCTTGAGTAAAACCTAAAAGAAAGTCAAAACGACATAGAATTATATACAATAAAATAATAACGACATATTTTGACTGTAAAATAGTCAAAATTGTTAAATATTTCACTTTTTTATAAATTTTTGTACATAATTGAAAAATTGTTGTACATTTGTCGACTATAAAAATACGATATGTCATTATGGATACTTATTTGCTATTTTAGAATCATTTTGAGATATTTTTAAGTATTGTTATTTCATAATGAGAATAATATGGCATATATAAAATCATATTGGAACAATTGAGTGTGTAGTACTAATCTAAAAAGAGTGTGTGTATATGAAAAAAAGGTTGTTATTGATTCTATCCTGCTTATTTTTAAGTATCGGATACATTGCGGCACAAACAACAAAGATCACGGGAACTGTTGTTGATGATCTGGGAGAACCCGCCATAGGCGTATCTGTGGTAGTAAAAGGTACTACTATAGGTACCGTGACTGATGTTGACGGAACGTTCTCTATTAATCTTCCCGAAGGAAAATCAACATTAGTATTCTCCCTTATAGGGATGAAAACAAAAGAAGAAGCTGCAAAAGAAGGAATGAAAGTGGTATTGGAACAAAATGCCCAAATAATGAATGAAGTTGTGGTTACAGCAATGGGGATAACAAAAGAAAAGAAAGCTCTTGGATATGCCGTTGCAGATCTTGGTGGAGATGAATTGATTAAATCCCGTGGAGGAGTATCTAATCCGATTAATGCTTTAGTGGGAAAAGTAGCAGGCTTACAAATTACAGGTTCATCGGGTAATATGGGAGGTTCTTCAAAAGTATTATTACGCGGAGTAAAATCATTAACAGGAAATAATCAGCCATTATTCGTTGTAGACGGGGTACCTATTGCAGGTCAGGATTTTAATTCAACCGATACTCAACGTGGAGCTGGAGGATACGACTATGGTAACCTTATTCAGGATTTAAATCCTGATGACATTGAGAATATATCTGTACTAAAAGGGCCCAATGCCTCAGCCTTATATGGTTCACGTGCTTCAAATGGCGTAATCATGATAACAACTAAGAAAGGCGAAATAAACAAAGGATTAGGTATCAGTGTCAATTCTGCCGTTGGATTTGAGGTAGTAAGTAAATTACCTAAAATGCAAAAAGAATATGGGGGAGGGTCTGCCTTAACTAGACAGACAATAAATGGAAAAGAATTCCTGATATTAGACTATGATTTTGATGAAAGTTGGGGACCTAAATATGATCCTAGTACCCAATATCTCTCATGGTACGATATAGCGAAATGGGAAGCCGGGGGAAAGGTTGGTGATCCTACGACTTCGGCATGGGTAGCTCCAGAACATGATATAGAAGATTTTTTTGAAACAGGAGTATCATTCACTAATAATATCTCACTATCTCAAGCGACTGATAAATCAAGTATACGTGTATCATATACTAATATGACACTGAATGGCTATATGCCAAACAGCAGCCTACAAAAGAATAGTTTCAATATTGCAGGAAGTATAACAGGTAATAAGATCTATGAATTATTCACAAATGTTACTTATCTGAATCAAGCGGCAAAAGGCCGTTCTGAAACGGGATATGGGGACAATAATGTGATGCAGAAATTTATTCAGTGGGGGCAACGTCAATTGGATATGAAACAACTGAAAGAGATGTATATGTATCCGGATGGGAAACAGGCAGGATGGAACCGCTCAGCATGGGATGACCCTACTATGACCTATTCAAATAACCCATATTGGTCAAGATATAAGAATTATCAAAACGACAGCCGTGATCGCTTGTATGGAAATGTTGGTATTAAATTTACAATACTTCCTCAATTGAAAGCTCAATATAAACTTAATCTGGATTATTATAGTGATAAACAATATACCAGAAATGCAGTATATTCTCAAGAACAATCAAAATACGTAGAAATGGCCAGACAACAACATGAGTTAAATCATGAATTCATGGTTATGTATAATGGTCATTTCAATGAGGACTTTACATTGGATATCAATGCCGGTGGAAATATTATGTATAATCGCTATGAATATGTACAAGGAGAATCTGTTGGCGGACTAGTGCTTCCTGATTTCTATAATCTTAGTAATTCTGTAAGTCAGGCCAAAGCAATAAATAGATTACAAAAGAAATCAATCAACAGTTTATTTGCCAATGCCACTTTTGGTTACAAAGGTTTTGCATATTTAGATGCTACATTACGTAACGATTGGTCTTCAACTTTACCTAAAGGAAATAATTCATACTTGTATCCATCTGTTACCGGTAGCTTTCTTTTCTCGGAGTTACTTGATCTTTCATGGTTGGATTTAGGAAAAATAAGACTAGGTTGGGCTAAAGTAGGTAATGATACTGACCCTTATAATATTTATGATACATATACATTCTATGCTTCATTCAATGACAATCCTGCTTACATAACTTCTGTGGGCAAGAAAAATCCGAATCTGAAACCAGAATCAACTTATTCTACTGAGATTGGGATTGAAGGTGTGCTCTTTGGCAACCGCCTGAGTTTTGATATGACATATTATAAGTCTCGCACAGAAGATAATATTATTCCGCTATCTCTTTCCGGAGCGACAGGATATACATCATACATATTAAATGCTGCTACAATAGAGAATAAAGGAGCGGAGATAAGAATCACAGGAATTCCTGTACAGACTAAAGATTTTGAATGGGAAATTACAGGTACTTTTTCTGCCAATAAGAATAAAGTAACAGAGCTTCTGGGTGATACAGAAAACGGATATCTAAGATTGACAAATGCACCATTTAAAGTAGAGGTTGGAGCACGTGTAGGAGAAGAATATGGTGTAATTATGGGTACGGATTATGTATATGATAGTAACGGCAATAAAATTGTCAACGCCAACGGAACATATAAAGCTACTGATGGTAATGTACCTTTAGGCAGTGCTTACCCCAAAACCTTGTGGGGTATAACAAATAGTTTCCGATACAAAGACTTGACATTAAGTGTGCTATTTGATGCCCAATTTGGCGGAAAATATTTTTCTACATCTAATATGTGGGGAATTTATTCAGGTATGCTTGAGGAAACTGCCGGATCGAATGAATTAGGCAATCCTAAGCGTGATCCTGTTGCTAATGGAGGAGGTATATTACTCCCAGGTGTAAATGAAGATGGCACACCTAACACCACTCGTATTTCTGCAACCCGTTGGGCTTCGTCCATATATAGCGGCCCGGCTGCGCAAAATGTTTTCAAAAGTGATTACATCAAACTAAGAGAGATAACTATCGGATACAATATTCCTTTAAGATCTACTAAATATATCAAGAATCTTAAAGTCTCTGCTTATGGCCGCAATCTGGCTATGTTTGGATTGGACAATAAAAGCTTTGACCCTGAGATGGCTACAACAAGTTCCGGAAACATACAGGGCGTTGAAGGAGGAGCTTTGCCTTCTACCGCCAACTTTGGACTTAATGTAGGATTCCAGTTCTAACATCCGATAGTTTGAATAACAATTTAATTAAGAAATAAGATGAAAAAATCAGTAATAAAAGGTTTATTGTTAGGAGCTATTCTCATGTCGGTTACATCATGTAAAGATTTAGAAGAAATAAATATTGACCCTAATAACCCTACAGAAGTTTCGACCCCGGCCATATTGTTGGGAGCGGAGAAGAAAACAATGGATTACCTATATGATACTTGGTTTAGCGGTCGGCAAAGTCTGCTTTATGCTCAATATTGGGCACAACGGAATTACACAGAAGAAGATCGCTATCAGATACGGGAAAGCGTAAATAATAGTTATTTCAATCAGTTTTATGTAACAGCTGGAAATCTTGTTAAAATAGAGCAATTAAATACAGATGAAGCAACTAAAGCCACGATGTCTGCTTATGGAAACAATAATAATCAGATTGCTGTTGCAAAAATATTCAAAGTTTGGCTGATACAAACCATGGCCGATACATGGGGAGCAATACCCTATAGTGAATCTTTTAAATTAGATGAAGGTATATATTATCCAAAATATGATGATTTGAATACATTGTATAATTCCTTAATTTCGGAGTTGGACAATGCGATCTCATTAATTAATGTTAATGAAACAGCATTTACTACAGGAGATAATATATACAGTGGTGATGCTGCCAAATGGAAGAAATTCGGTAATTCACTAAAATGTCGTTTAGCTATTCGTATCTCAAAAGTTGATGGTAATTGGAAAAACTATATAGAAGAAGCTATTGCTTCAGGAGTATTTGATAGTAATGCAGACAATGCTTTGTTTACATATTCCACATCTGCTCCAAATCAATGCTATTTTTATAAAGGCTTTTTCGATGATGCCAGAAATGACTTTTCCGTATCCAAGCCATTGGTCGATTTATTACAAGGACAGGCTGATGTGTTGAATGAAAAAAGCCACCCATGGCCAAATGTAGTCGATCCGCGTTTACAAATATATGCAAACAGTAACAGTGAAGGCAATTATATTGGTATTCCTTATGGTGTAGCTAGTGAAGATTTATCAAGAATTACCCCTGGTATATCACAAACTCCTGATTTTATGGCAGGAAGACCTTTAGTAGTACAAGCGAATTTTGCTGTACCGCTGATGACATATCCGGAAATTTGTTTCATCTTGTCAGAATATAAAGGCTTTGCTGTAGACGAATATAAAAAAGGAGTACAAGCTTCTCTGGAATATTGGAACAGCCAAAGTGCCCGCGTTATGAGTAGCGCACCAATAACCAATGATGCTATTACGGCTTATGTAAATGCTGTAAGTAATACTGTAAATGCTGAAACATTAGCAACACAAAAGTACATACATTTGTATATGAACGGAACAGAAGCTTGGGCGGAATATCGCCGTACCGGATACCCTAACTGTTTGTTAAAACCGGGAGAGAAATCTACAGTTGCAAATATCATTGATGATAAAGGAAATGTTACAGGTACTGAAATCTTAATTTTCGAAGCTTTGTCCGATACCAAAGGAGATCTTCCTGCGCGTGTAAAATATCCGACAAACGAAAGTACGCTGAACTCTAAAGGATTTAACGATGCCGTAGCTAAACTTAGCGATGGGACAAATAACTATTACAGCAAGATGTTTTGGGATGTAAGAACAACTGCAACCCCTCATCCAGCAAACAAATAAAAAAAACATCCTAAAAATTGTAAAGCCCGGAGTTCTTATTGCCCCGGGCTTTATACTAAAAGGGGGAATTATGTCCGTTATCCCTCAACTTCAAAAGAACGGGCATCATACAAACACTATAATGCAGTGATGTATCAATCTTGGAAGAGACTGACAGCTTATCTCAAGCCAGTCTCTTTCCTTTTTTATTCTCTTTTTATCCAGCATTTATGCGCTATATTTAAATGCCTTTAGATATAATCCGCTTTTCGGAAGCAAGCATCCTTGCCATTCCTACTGACTCCATCAATCTGACGGAAGCTGTATTTTTAGAATCGGTTATACCATATACTTCATCCACTCCGGAGATTGTGAAAGCATAATTGATAAGCGAAGTCAAAACTTCCTTTGCAAAACCCCAGGTTTGAGATTCGGGTAAAATCGTGTATCTCTTTATTCATGTTTGAATTCCAGATCTCTCAAGATACCTCTTTCATCCTCCGAAGCATTTATAACCGTATAGGCAAAGTATTCGCGTCGCAGCGGATATCCATTTCTCAATCCTTTAAAAGTATCGGGAGAAGCCTTTAACGAGGCGAAATCATCTAATGGATTATAAGTATCCAGTATTGCTTCATAAATCCGATTCTCACTTTTAGAGTATCGGTTCATATCTATTACAGGACTTACAGGTACCGGCTCTTTAACCAACGAAACAGGTTGTTTATCCAATCCGTAAAAATCGGCAATCGACTCCAGCGACATACGCGTCGCATTTGCTTTGCCGTCGGCAGAATAACCTGCTATATGAGGGGTGGCTATATCTACCAGATCGAGATATTCCAGATCGATCCGGGGTTCGTTTTCCCAACAGTCTATAATGGCACCCGATATCTTATTCTCCTTAATTGCATCCTTTATGGCTGAAGTATCTATTATACCTCCACGTGCCGAATTGATTATTACAGGCTTCCTCCTCAATAGGGAGAAGAATTCCTTATCTGCCAGATGATAAGTTTTATATTTACCTTCTTTTATCAGAGGTGTATGGAACGTAATTATATCTGCCTCATTCATTATCGCTTGCAGGTTGACAAAATCGCTGTTTTTTTCCTGATCCTGCCTTGGAGGGTCATTCAGCAGAACTTTCATCCCTAATATTTCACAGGCTTTTGCGACCTTCTTCCCTACATTACCTACCCCGACAATGCCTATTGTTTTATCTCTTAAGTCAAAACCTTTTTTCCGGGCAATTGTAATAAGGGAAGACACCACATACTGCATCACTGAACCGGAATTACACCCGGGAGCATTTTTCCATATAATACCATGCGCATCACAATACGCTGTATCTATATGGTCATAACCGATAGTAGCGGAGCAAATCAGCTTTACATTACTATCTTTTAATATGCTTTCGCCAAAATGGGTCACTGTACGGACAATCAATGTGTCCGCATCTTTTATCGTATCTTGTGTAAACGCAGATCCATCAAGATAAATTACATCTCCAAAATGCTCAACGATTCCTTTCAGATACGGTATATTTTTATCAGCTATGATTTTCATTTGTTAATTTATGAAACATATTTTCTATCGAGTCTATTTCCGCTATTTCGTGGTCTGCAATTAATTTCCCTTTATCCAATAAGATAAATTTGGAACAGATATCTTTTACTTCATGCAGAATATGTGTAGAAAATAGCACCACCTTATTTATAGATAAATTTATAAGCAGATTATTCAGACTTTCGCGTTGATTAGGATCTAGTCCGCTGGTTGCCTCGTCCAGAATCAGGAATAAAGGGTCGTTAACCAAAGCCTGCGCAATTCCCACCCGTTGCCTGTTCCCTTTCGACAAGTCTTTTATTTTCTTCTTGTACTCCTTTTGCAGGCCTGTTTGTTCTATCACTTCCGATATACGCTCTTTACCTGCATCGTATATTCCGGCCACATAACTGATGTATTCCTTTACATACATATCTTCATACAAAGGGTTATCTTCGGAAAGATAGCCTGTTCGCCGCTTTATCTCCAAAGCATTCTCAAAAAGGTCTTTCCCGAAAAAGCTTATCTGACCGCTATCCGGCCGGATGATTCCGGACAGAATTTTCATCAGGGTAGACTTCCCGGCTCCGTTAACACCCAGTAGTCCGATTATTTCCCCTTTATTCATAGAGAAACTGATATTCGACAATGCTGGCTGATCGCCATAACTCTTCGATATATGTTCTATTTGTATCAAATACTTCTGTTTTAATAATTAAGGGTATAAAAATAACAAATCTCCCTGACATTAATCAGGGAGATCCGCTTTATTAGTATTTTAAATCTATTATGATCTTGATCTCAGTTCTTTATCAAGTGTATAGATACCGAATCCGTTATCTTTGATCATTTTCAGAGCATCGATATATCCCTGTGCTGTAGATTCTTCTTCTACCTGCTCGTTTACAAACCATTGCAGCATGCTTTCTGTAGCATAGTCCTTTTCTTCCCGGGCTATAGTAACCAGATTGTTAATCATGGCCGTTACTTTCTGCTCATGTACCAGAGTGTCTTCAAAGGCTACCAACGGAGATTGCCATGACTGAGCAACTTTTGCTATTGGTTTTAAGTCCACTTTACCACCTCTTTCAATCACATAATTGAAGAGTTTCATTGCATGCTCCTGCTCTTCGTCAAACTGGTTTTTGAACCAATGGGCGAAACCGGGCTTACCATCTGCTGCAAAATGGGCAGACATAGATAGATAAAGGTAAGCAGACCAGAATTCTGCATTTATTTGCGCATTTAATGCGGCTTCTAATTTTTTACTTAACATAATAATGATATTTTTGATGATAGTTATTGTTCTGAACAATTTAGATACAATATTACAAATATAATATTAACTCATCAAAAAATATAGATATTTGTTAACAGGATATTGATAATAACTATAAAGTTTGCAGCCTCAAATACTATAATAACTATAGATAAATTTATTTCAAAAAAATATTAAAAACAATCGACAATGTTTATCGTTTAATTAAATGTATTATCCAAGAGTTAAAAACTTATCGGTAAATACATTTATCTTTGTACGCATTTATACAAAACTGAACTGAGCCAATAGAATATAAATGAAGAAATACTGGCAAATACTAAAGAAATACTCGCTCAGCCTTGTTATCAGCCCTTTTCTTGTACTGATAACGGTAATGAGCGAAACCATACAGCCTTTATATATGGCTGAGATAATCGACAATGGTGTAATGCCAAAGGATTTATCGGTAATAACCGGTGTCGGCATCAAGATGGTGGCAGTGTCTCTGGTAGGATTGATAGTCAGCATCATTAACGTATATGTATCGTCCCGTGCATCCATCGGATTTGGTACGGACCTGAGGTCGGGCCTATTCAACAAAATACAGCAGCTTTCATTTACCGAAATAGACCGTTTCAATTCGGCATCATTAATCACCCGCCTTACCAACGATATTTCACGTATCCAGCAGGTAATACTGATGGGAATGCGGCTGATGCTGCGCTCTCCGCTGATGCTTGTAATGGCTATATTCTTTGTAATCAAGATCAATACCGATTTAGCCTTGATACTTATCGGAGCAGTGCCTGTTCTGGGTATCAGCGTATTTCTTATTCTCCGTAAAGGTTTTCCGTTGTTTATGAAGGTACAGCAAAAAGTCGATAACCTGAATGCCGTAGTAAGGGAAAACCTGATTAATATCCGTGTGGTGAAATCTTTTGTCAGAGAAGATTTTGAAGCTAAAAAGTTTACCCGTAGCAGCGAAGACCTGCGGGATATGGTTATCAGGGCATCTAATATCGTTGTTACGATGTTCCCTGTCATGCAACTGATAATGAATGTATCTACCATCGTCATCCTTTGGGTAGGCGGGGGAAAGGTTATATCCGGCGAACTGAAAGTAGGAGAACTGATCTCATTCGTGAATTATCTGGTGCAAATATTGATGGCTCTGATGCTGCTTTCGATGGTAATAATGGGTATCGCCCGTGCATCAGCCTCATCGCAACGCATACTTGAGGTGCTGAATACCGACCCGTCACTATCCGATACAGAAACAGGCTTACTCAATAAACACAAGGTTACTAAGGGAGAAATCACATTCCGCAATGTCTATTTCCGTTACAGCGGGGGAGAGAACGATGTCCTTAAAGACATCAGCTTCCATGCCCGCCAGGGAGAAACCATAGCAGTGGTAGGAGCAACAGGTGCGGCAAAAAGTTCAATGCTCCAGCTTATTCCCCGGTTATACGACACCACAGGGGGCGAAGTTTTGATAGACGGGATAAACGTGAAAGATTATAGTCTGGATGAACTCCACTCGGAGATAGGTATGGTATTGCAAAAGAACGAATTGTTTACAGGTACTATTATAGATAATCTCCGTTGGGGAAAACCCGACGCTACAACAGAAGAGGTGGAGGAAGCAGCTAAAGCGGCACAAGCCCACGACTTCATTATGTCCTTCACTGACGGATACAATACACTGTTGGGGAGGGGTGGCATAAATGTGTCAGGCGGGCAAAAACAACGGATTTGTATAGCGCGCGCCCTGTTACGCAAGCCTAAGATACTCATTCTCGACGATAGTACCAGTGCTGTGGACTCGGAGACCGAGCAAAAGATCCGCCACAACCTTGACAACCTGCTCCACGACACAACTGTGTTTATCATCACACAACGTATAAACACGATGCAGTCTGCCGACAGGGTTATCGTACTCGAAGACGGGGAAATAGATGCCATCGGCAAACCATCCGAACTGATAGAGAGATCGAAGGTATATAAGGAAATATATAATTCACAGCAAATAGCATTCTGAGATATGGCACACGGAGACCACTACAAGCATACAGGTAAGCCAACGGAGGGAAGGAAAACATTCCTGCGGCTAATGTCATATCTTACCTGCGATAAGAAACTGCTCTCGGTGATCGGCTTTCTTATTATTGTCAGCATAGTATCCAGCCTGTTGGGTTCATATATGCTTCGCCCCATCATCAACGACTATATTCTGCCGGGTAATTTCGACGGACTTATAAAAATACTTCTCGTATTGGCAGGAATTTATCTGGCCGGGGTCATAGCTACTTATATCCAGTACATTCTTCTGAATAAAATAGGGCAGAATACAGTGACCCGCATGCGTACCGATTTGTTCAAAAAGATGGAACAGTTACCTGTCAAGTATTTCGACACTCATCAGCATGGCGACCTGATGAGCCGCTATACGAACGATATAGACCAGATAAGCACGGCGCTTACCGACAGCTTGTCCGATATGCTTTCCAGCGCGCTGATGCTAATCGGGATTTTTACCCTGATGATATACATCAGCCCGATATTAACGCTGGTGACCCTGATTACCGTTCCGCTTATGTTTATCAGTGCTAAACTGATCGTAAAACGCAGCCGCAAGTACTTCAAGGCTCAACAAGAGACACTGGGTGAGGTAAACGGATACATTGAAGAAATGATAAGCGGGCAAAAGGTCATTAAAGTATTCGGACACGAAAAAAAGATAGAAACCGACTTCGATGTAATCAATCAGAGCCTGAGAGGTAAATCCGAAAAAGCCCAGTTCTATTCGGGTATGATGATGCCCGTAATGCAGAACCTGAACACGCTGAACTATGTCATTATTACCATTGTGGGAGCGTTACTTGCCATATTCAGAGGCTTCGACGTGGGGGGACTTGCCGCATTCCTGCAATACTCGCGCCAGTTCGGGCGGCCGATAAACGAGCTTGCGAGTCTATACAACAGCATACAGGCTGCGATAGCAGGGGCTGAACGTATCTTTCAGGTAATAGACGAAGAGCCTGAACAAGCCGATACACCCGGTGCCATCAGCCTCCGTAATGTAAAAGGCGATCTCGAAATGAAAGACGTCTACTTCGGCTACAAACCTGAAAAACTTATTCTGAAGGGAGTATCCCTCCATGCTACTCCGGGGACTAAGATTGCATTGGTAGGCGAAACCGGAGCCGGCAAAACCACAATACTCAACATGCTGCCACGCTTCTTCGATATCAAGTCGGGAGAAATAACCATAGACGGCAATTCCACCCGAAATATCAGGCGTGAAGACCTTCGCAGATCAATGGCCATTGTTTTGCAGGATACTCATTTATTCACAGGTACTGTGCGCGAGAATATCCGCTTCGGGCGGCTCGGTGCAACTGATGAAGAAGTAGTCCGAGCCGCGAAATTGACTGCTGCACATTCCTTTATCAAACGTTTGCCGCAAGGTTATGATACTGTGCTTGAAAATGACGGGGCAAACCTTAGTCAGGGACAACGCCAATTGCTCAATATCGCACGCGCGGCTGTTGCCGACCCTCCAATCCTTCTGCTCGACGAAGCTACGAGTAATATAGATACGCGTAGCGAACTGCTTATACAGAAAGGGCTAGATCAACTGATGGAAGGACGTACCAGCCTGATTATAGCCCACCGACTGTCTACAGTCATGAATGCGGATAAGATTCTTGTAATGGATCATGGACAAATCATAGAGCAAGGCAGCCATAAAGAATTACTGGACATGAAAGGAAAATATTATTCTTTATATCAGGAACAATTCGAAGAATTTTAATTTTTCTATTATTCATTTGTTCTGCTAATACAAGGCTATTAAACAGGAACTAATAACCGTAATCCGTCTACATACTAAACGAATCTTCTATCCAACTCTGAAACGCCTGTGCTCAAGCCAAAACTTTCGGGCTTCAGAACTGTTAATAACTCTGTGGTTTACCTGCCCACAAAACAGTACAAAGTTCTTAAATCAGTTGAATAGAGATAAATAGGCAATCTATGATCCGTAAGAAAAATTAACCGTATATAATACTTTTATACAGAATTATCTTGTACTTTTGGGGCAATTTTCAATATGAGAATGCATGAAAGAAAATCATAAAGTCCCGTTTAGTGCCCTGGGTGTCGTACTTGCCATCGGTATCGTATTTGGCGATATAGGTACATCTCCCTTGTATGTAATGAGGGCTATACTGAATGCCCTGCCTGCCGGACAACTTACACGTCCCGACTATATTCTGGGTGCTGTGTCCTGTGTTATCTGGACGCTGACTATCCAGACCACTCTTAAATATGTCATCATCACCCTGCGTGCCGATAATAAAGGTGAAGGTGGAATACTTTCTTTATATGCACTCGTACGTCAGAAATACCGTTGGGCGTATGTCCTAGCCGGATTAGGAGCGGCGACATTACTTGCCGATGGAATTATTACTCCGGCGATGACCGTTATGTCGGCCGTGGAAGGGTTGAATACAATTGCCCCGCATATTCCTGTTATACCTGTCACTATAGCTATAGTCCTCATACTGTTTCTCGTTCAGCCCTTTGGTACAGGTTCCCTTGGTAAATACTTCGGTCCGCTGATGATAACATGGTTTACCATGATGGCAGTTATGGGAATGAGCCAGCTTGTCACCGATGTCACTGTATTGAGAGCATTCAACCCGATGTATGCGATTAATTTCCTTATTGCCGTTCCGCAAACAATGATTATACTGGGTGCGGTATTCCTTTGTACCACAGGTGCAGAAGCTCTCTATTCCGACCTGGGGCATTGCGGTCTGAAGAATATCCGCGTATCGTGGATATATGTGAAGATAGCGCTTATACTCAACTATCTGGGACAGGCAGCATGGATTATCAACAGCCATGGTAAGGTAACCCACGACATCAACCCGTTCTTCGCCATGATGCCCGAATGGTTTGGTCTCATCGGAGTGATGATGGCTACAATCGCCGCCATTATTGCCAGCCAGGCACTTATCAGCGGTTCGTTCACCGTTATCAGTGAGGCTATCTCCCTTAACATCTGGCCAAATGTAAAAATTCAATATCCGACTAATATAAAAGGACAACTCTATATCCCTTCCATCAATCATATGATGATGGTGCTGTGTATCATTATCATTCTTACCATGCAATCCTCTATGAAACTGGAAGCGGCTTACGGGCTTGCTATTACCCTGAGCATGCTGATGACAAGTGTGCTGCTATTCCTTTACTTTATGAAGAATAACAGGCCGTTATGGTTCAGTATTCCATTGACTTTATTCTTCGTCGTTATTGAGTTCAGCTTCTTCCTTGCCAATATGCAGAAGTTTGCCCACGGTGGTTTTGTGCCTATTGTTATAGCAAGTATATTACTGCTGTTCATGTATTCATGGTACAACGGACGCAGGATAAAACGCCACTATACAGTCTACGATCAGGTGGACGAGCAATATATCAACCAGATTATCCGTATCAGTAAGGATGAAACCGTACCCAAAGCGGCAACCCATCTGGTATATATAGTAAAAGCCAATAATAAGAACTTTCTTGAGAGCAAAATAGCATACTCTCTATTTAAAGGAACCCCTAAGCGCGCCGACACTTACTGGTTTGTCCGTATCAAGAGAACGGATGAGCCTTACGAATTCAGCTATGAAACAACGGTGTATGTCCCGAAGAAAGTATTCCGTATCAATATCAGAGCCGGATTTAAGTTGGGTATCCACACCGATAAGTATGTGACACTGATAGCTAATGAGCTGGAGCGCCACGGGCTTGTCGACCTTACTACCCGCTACCCGTCTATGCAGGAAGGAATAGATAAGAGAGGCGATTTCAAATATATGGTAGTAGACCGTATATTTCGCAATGTGCATATGAATCCGTCGCGTCAGATCGTACTCGCCTGCTATAATCTGGTCAAGAAGCTTACTACTTCCGACACCCAGATGTATGATATAGACCCATCACTGGCCGTTGTCGAAACAGTACCGCTAAGGCAGGTCGATCATACCGAGGAGCAGCTGAAAGAATTACTGAAGCAATCGGCGGAAGAATCAGATTCGTAGACCGTCGAGCAGTTTCACATACAACTCCATACCTTCCCGTATCTCACTGAGCAGGATATACTCGTTTGCAGTATGCGAACGTGCCGAATCTCCCGGCCCCATCTTCAGAGTAGGGAACGGCATAAATGTTTGGTCCGATAAGGTAGGCGAGCCATACGGTTCTTTCCCTATCATTATCGCACGTTGGACAAACGGATTTTCCAATGCGATACGGGACGAATTAAGACGATACGAACGTGGCTTCACTTCGCATCCGGTCTGCCTGTCTATCAGCTTGAACAGTTCTTCGTTACTATATAACTCGTTGCTACGGACATCCACAACAAAGTCACATTTATCGGGAACTACGTTGTGTTGAGTTCCTGCATTAATCATCGACACGGTCATTTTTACAGGGCCCAGCAGATCGCTGACCTCGGGAAATTGATATGTCCTGAACCACTCTATATCTTTCAACGCCTTGTAGATGGCATTCTCTCCTTCGTTGCGGGCAGCATGACCCGCCTTTCCATATGCAGTGCAATCAAGTACCAGAAGTCCTTTTTCGGCAATAGCAGGATTCATCTGTGTAGGCTCTCCCACGATGCCGAATTCGATTTTGGGAAGGAGAGGGACAACGGCCTCGGCTCCATCTTTTCCTGAGACCTCTTCTTCACACGAAGCAAGGAATATAAGGTTATAATCCTGTTTCTTAGCAGTCAGGATAAAGAATGTATGCAACAGGGAAACAAAACTCGCACCGGCGTCGTTACTCCCCAGCCCGAATAATGTATCATCATCCACCTCAGGCGTAAAAGGGTCTTTAGTCCATGCCGATACAGGACGCACGGTATCCATATGCGAATTGAGGAGGATAGTAGGCTTGGCCTCATCAAAGTCTTTCGACTGTATCCAAAGATTATTCCCTTTTCGTTGCGGTTCATAACCAGCCTTACGCATGCATGTTGCTATGATCTCTGCCACATTATGCTCTTCCCTGCTGAAAGAGGGTGTTTTTATCATATCTTTCAGTAGGTCTACTGCATTGTAGTATAGCGCGTCGATATCGTGTTCCATAATGGTCTTTATTTTTTAATCTTTATTGTTTGAATAGTTCAGGATATAATTCCTTGGATATACAATGCACCTGATGCTTGATATCATCATCCACAATCGTATTCCAATCAAGTGACTCAAAAATCTTTTCCAACGCCATACAAACCTGAAAATCATCTTCCGACACTTTGTATGCCAACCCCGCTTTCGTTCCCGATACAGATAGTTCGAAACTGTTGGGTAAGACCCATATATGTACTTTGTAGCCGGAAATGATGATATGTTGAGGCTGTTCCAGATCGGGATATTGGTTGATAGTAATTCTCAGTTTATCCAGATCGTCGAAAGAGTAGGAGACTGTAGGATCGAATGGGATACATCCTTCTTCAAGTTTATTAAGCGTTACACCCAATTGTAAAAGCTTTTCCCCAAGGTCTTTTCTATCCGCATATCTGAAATAGGCGCAAAAAGAGTCACCTTCGCAATTATGTCCTCCTCTCGAACGCATGTAATGGAAGTATTGCAGCCGGCTACCCCAACGCTTGATTTCTTCACGTGTATTGTTCTGAAAAATACGGTCTTCTGCTATTTTGTCTAAATTCACAGCCTATTTATTTTAATTAAAAAACAAAACTATTCACCTCTCACTATCAACTCCCCTATTTTCAGATCCAGCGGAGTTGTTATCTTTATATTCGTCACTTCTCCTTTCACCAGATGCACATCTATCCCCATAGCCTCTACTACCGACGCATCATCGGTAAATGTATCTTTGAATTCCGTTTCATATGCCTTTTTCAATATATCCGTATGAAAAACCTGCGGGGTCTGTACCAGCCTGATTCCGGAACGGTCTATTATCCTGCTCTTCGTACCGTCAATCATCTCCCGAAGGCTGTCTGTAGAATCTATCACCGGGATAACAGCATGATATCTTTTAGCTGCATCGAAACACCGCGCAATCATTTCTTTAGAAGCAAACGGCCTCACCCCGTCCTGTATAGCCACTATTCCTCCATTTATCAATCCTAATCCGTTCTTCACCGAATGAAAGCGGGTCTCACCTCCCATAGCAATTGTATGCGGTATTCCGAAGTGGTAATTAGCACATAATTCCTTCCAGTACACATGGTGAGAATAGGGTAGCACAAGAATAATATCAATATTGCTATCGTAAGAGTGAAAAGCCTCGATAGTACGCATCAAAACAGGTTTACCCGCAACCGGGATAAATTGTTTGGGCAGATCGCTTCCCATACGCAGGCCCTTGCCGCCAGCAACGATAATGACACTTCTATTGCTCATTCTATTTTATCCAGTATTTTTTGTATTTCAATGTTGGTCTTTTGCAATTTGTCTTTGCAAAACTTGATAAGTGTAGCTGCCTTTTTTACTTCCTCTAGGAGCACATCCACATCGAGTTCTTCATTTTCGATACGATACATAATGTCTTGTAGCTCCTGCATCGCCTCTCCGTATGTTTGTTCTTTCTTTGCCATATCCTTTAATTATTTTATTCTATACCAATGCTCTAATCAGCATAAATATCAATGCTGCCGCAGCAAGCCCCAGAAACCCTAACTTTACATAATCGAGAATATTGTAACTTCTCTTCAACGCAATATTTACCTCACCGTTTTTATCAATAAAATAGGCATTACGCCCTTTTTGCATAACCAATGCCAGCCCTTCGGAATAGCTGTAAACCGTTTCGAATGCAAAAGGTACAACCGCTTTATTCTCGTTGTTTATAAATCCCCAGACATTCCCCATACGTGCAGCCGCACGCTCTTCCGAAAAATTACGCAGGTCGTCATATATAAAAGGGATAACGGTATTGCCCTGCTTGTCGATGCATCCATACTTACCGTCTTTTCCTACCGCAAGGAGTTCTTCGGAAAATTCGACAGCCATATCGTCGTAGATGAAAGGGATAACTTCGCGACCATCTTTGCCCAATACTCCCCATTTATTCTCCTTCGAAATGCAGATAAGGCCTTCTTTAAACAGGCCGCTGCCTTTACAATCATATACAAAAGGAATAACCTCATTGCCTGATCGGTCGATATATCCGCCATGTCCGTCTTTACAGGCATAAGCAAGGCCATTGTTGAAATCCATCACTTCTTCATAGATGCCAAAAGCTATGACTTCATTACCCTGCTTATCTATAACTCCGGCTTTACCATCCTTAAACACACCGCAAAGGCCTTCCGAAAACCAGTTTACACCGTCATACAAATATGGGATGACCAGTTTCCCTTGCTTATCTATAAAGCCCCATTTGCCATCTTCAGACACTCCGGCCAGACCGTCGGCAAAGGCATCGGCATTTTCATATTCGATAGGAATAGCTACATTTCCTGCCTTATCTATAAAACCGTTTTTTTTGTCTTTCTGTACCATTGCCAAGCCATCAAAGTAACTGTACGCCATTTCATAAATGCAGGGGACCGCCAGTTCTCCGTATTTGTTTATAAATCCTGTACCCGACTTGCGTATTATATGTGCCATTCCGTCCATAAAGCTGAAAGCATAAGAATAAGAAATCGGTTTTTTATCTGTGTTCATAGTATTTTTTTAAGAGTATATGAC
>X355_Hoffmanns_Two_toed_Sloth__coassemble_1955_pt1 | contig 31196 bp, 16 predicted proteins | sample X355_Hoffmanns_Two_toed_Sloth__metabat2_low_PE_021 | metagenome-assembled genome bin X355_Hoffmanns_Two_toed_Sloth | reverse complement strand
AAAATTTGATTTTAAAGCAAATATAGACCCTATGAAATTTTTGTCATGTACTTAGAACCTTTGTTACTTTTTTGGGAATAGTTACAAGTAGACAAGATACGAGATACAAGTTGATGACTGCTCACTGTTTACTGTTAACTGATATTTCTGTTACCTTTGTTACCTTTTTGAAAATAATTACAAGCAAACGGGATACGAGATACAAGTTGATGACTAATGACACCCGCTGATGCGGACTTCCAGTCCGTGTCTTGTTGACAGGGCAAAAATGTTTGCTACGCAACACACAGACGGGACGTCTGCGCGAGCGGAGGAATAGTTACAAGTAGACAAGATACAAGTTGTTTACTGTTTACTGAAATAAGTGTAACCTTTGTTACCTTTTAGCAAGTAATGAGTTTTAAGTAATAAGTCGTAAGTCAAGTTTTTTTAAGTTACGAGTTACAAGACACTTTATTTTGTTTCACGCAAAGACGCAGAGACGCAAAGTTTTTACATCTTACCTGTTGTTAACTGATGACTGTTAACTGTTGACTGAAAAAAACCTTTTCCAATATAAGCGGCCAGATTCCGTTTTCTGGTATATCCTAAGAAAAACTGATAAAAACATCTAAAATCTTATATATTCAATATTTTTATGCTAAATTTGCACACTTAGAATATTTGTGTGCAGTTTTGATATATGGCCATAAACAAAACCCGAAATATATTAATTGACGTAGCTCGTCAATTATTCGCAAAACTGGGTGTGGATAACACAACCATGAATGATATTGCTGTGGCTTCGCATAAAGGCCGCCGTACATTATATACCTACTTCAACAATAAGAATGAAGTCTATCAGGCAGTATTGGAAACAGAGCTTGACCAGATGTACCACGCCCTGCAATCGGTAGCGAGCAAGAAACTTCCTGCCGATGAGAAACTCCTCCTTTTCTTTTATACCAGGTTCGATGCGGTAAAGAACGTTGTAGTGAGGAACGGTACGTTAAAAGCCGACTTCTTCCGTGACATCTGGCGTGTGCAGAACGTACGCAAATCATTTGACATAAAGGAAATCCAGGTACTCAACGATATATTAACCAAAGGAGTAGAAGAAGGCACTTTCGAAATGCCCGACACACAAGCCACTGCCGAAATACTTCACCATGCACTCAAAGGCCTGGAAGTACCTTATATAAGAGGGCAGATAAGAGCAGAAAGTCTGAAAACGGAATCTCAGCGCGAAAATATCGCCTATCTGATATTCGAAGGAATCAAAAAAAAGAAATGATTATCAACTAAATTAAGGTCACAGACCTATTTATTACTTTTGTATTTGCAATAACAATAATCGGTTAAGATCAAATAACGTCGCATAAAATACTTTATTTTACTTATAATATTTATATTTTAAATTATGAAATTACTTGAAGGTAAAACCGCTGTCATTACAGGTGCAGCCCGCGGCATAGGTAAAGCCATTGCCCTAAAATATGCAGAACAAGGTGCCAATGTTGCATTCACCGATCTAGCGATAGATGATAACGCGAAAGCCACTGAAGCAGAAATCGCCGCTTTCGGAGTAAAAGCTAAAGGATACGCTTCTAATGCTGCAAACTTCGAAGATACACATAAAGTGGTAGAAGAAATAATGAAAGATTTTGGAAAGATCGATATCCTTGTAAATAATGCCGGTATTACCCGTGACGGATTAATGATGCGTATGACCGAGCAACAATGGGATATGGTTATCAATATCAACCTGAAATCGGCATTCAACTTCATCCATGCTGTTACCCCCATTATGATGAAACAGAAAGGTGGCAGCATTATCAATATGAGCTCAGTTGTAGGTCTTTCCGGTAATGCAGGGCAGACAAACTACTCCGCATCTAAGGCCGGTATGATCGGATTGGCCAAATCGATAGCTAAAGAGGTTGGCTCAAGAGGTATCCGTGCCAACTGTATCTGTCCGGGATTCATCATTACAGAAATGACAGGCGTATTATCTGACGAAGTAAAACAAAAGTGGGCGGAACAAATTCCATTGCGTCGCGGCGGCACACCGGAAGATGTGGCCAATGTAGCTGTATTCTTAGGTTCTGACCTTTCTTCATATGTTAGCGGACAGGCTATTCCTGTTTGTGGCGGTATGAATATGTAAGATTTATATCTATATAAGGAGACGGGTTCAACTTATAGCTGAACCCGTTCTTATTTTACTCATGGTGATATGGCTCATTATTCAATATTGTCATCGCCCGGTATAACTGTTCTACAAAAATCAGGCGTACCATCTGATGAGAAAAGGTCATACGCGAAAGGGTTAGCTTTTCATTCGCCTTATCATACACACTCCGGGCAAAGCCGTAAGGGCCGCCAATCAGAAAAACAAGGCGTTTGGCTACCGCATGTGTCTTCTTTTCAATGTAGGTTGCAAATTGCAGAGACGTATATTCTTTTCCCTTATCATCCAGTAAGACCAGGTAATCACCCGCTTGCAGGTTCCGAAGGATAAGCTCGCCTTCTTTTTCTTTTTGCTGACCGGCAGTAAGGCTCTTCGTATTCTTTATATCAGGTATAACCTGTATTTCGAAAGGGACATAATGCTCCAGCCGCTTCTGATACTCACTCACTGCATCGATGAAATAACCGGCATCTGTTTTGCCTATAACAAGAAGGGTAATTTTCATTAGAATAATTTTAGCCTGCAAAAATAAGGATTTTACTTCGTAGCATCTATCACTCCCCTGAAATATCCGATAGATTCGGCTATCCCCGCCAAAGGAGTTTTCATATTACGCTCGTATTCCAGGCTACAAGCCCCGTCGTATTTTACTTCGCGAAGCATACGCACAAATGCAGGGATATCTATGATACCGCGCCCGATCTCCCCGGTTTTACCTTCTTTGCTGGCTGCAGTTGTATTTTTCATATGGATATCAAACACACGGTCTTTATACCTCTTCAGATCGGCAACAGGATCTTGTCCGTCACGGGCGTTGTGGCCAATATCGAGGCACATACCAATACGCGGGTCCAGATCTTTCACATTCTCGTATATATCCGTAGCATTCGGATATAGCTTGATATCAGGGCCATGCAGATGAATGGCATACTTAAAGTCATACTCTTTCACTTTCTGGTCTACATAGGGCAATACCTCATGATTAGGAACACCAACAATTAACTTCACCCCTACCCGCTTTGCATAGTCGAAAGCACGGTCTACTTCCTCCTTTGTCTTCATATAGATAGGTCCTACCGCATACCCGGTGACGTTATGGGCTGCAAGTTTCGCATGAAAAGCTGCAATCTCCTCATCGGTACTGGTCAGAGGCAAATGAAAGTCTTTAATGCATAGATAATGAACATCTACTTCCTGCATCATCTTCAATGTCTCATCTAAGTTGAAGTTAACAAAAGTATAACCCGCAATGGCAACTTTAAACAGTTCTCCGTCATCCCTTAAATTCCTTTCCGGTTCTTTTGCATACAGGCCGCTAGCAGAAAGGAGTATGCAACTGCAAATAATTGATAAAAATACGCTTAGTTTTCTTTTCATGGTTATTATCATTTAATATTAAATTTATCTATAAGGAAAGAATAACCTGTAAGTATTTTACAAAGTTAAAAATAAAATCAAACTTGTTTACCTTTTACTTTATATCGTTTACAATCTCCCTGATGGACAAAATTCCATATCTTTGCATTTCGAAACACTAAATAGAAATATTATGCGAATAATACCTGATTCCGAATTGATTATCAATAGTGATGGCAGTATATTCCATCTGCATATAAAACCGGAACAACTATCAGATAAAATAATAATGATGGGCGACCCCGAAAGAGTTACACTCACAGCTTCGTTTTTCGACACCATAGAATGCAATATACAAAGCCGTGAGTTTCACACTATCACCGGGACTTACAAAGATAAACGCATAACAGCCATATCACACGGCATTGGGCCTGATAATATTGATATTGTTCTCACGGAACTGGATGCCTTAGCCAATGTGGACTTCAATAGCCGGGAAGTAAAAAAAGACTTCAAGCAACTGACAATGGTGCGGGTAGGCACGTCAGGCGGATTACAACCATACTGTCCGATAGGCTCATATGTAGTAGCGGCTAAATCGATCGGATTCGACGGCGTCCTAAACTACTATGACGGACGAAACAGTATTACATTGAACGACTTTGAAGCGGCATTCAAAGAATATGTAGGCTGGAATCCTCAGCATTGCGCACCCTATGTGGTCAAAGCAGACGAGAGTCTTGTGGAACAAATCGGATATGACATGATAAAAGGAGTGACTATTTCCGCCATCGGCTTTTATGGCCCGCAGGGGCGGTATGTGCGCATACCTTTGGCGAATCCTGATCTGAACAGTAAGATAGAGACATTCCGGTTTGGAGAAGATATGATAACTAATTATGAGATGGAAAGCGCTCCGCTCGCTGGATTGGGACGACTGATGGGACATCGCGCCATGACTGTGTGTACCATTATCGCCAACCGTCTTGCCGGAGAATCAAACGCAAATTATAAAGGTTCAATTGAAGATTTAATTAAAAAAGTACTAGACCGCATTTAATGAAGCCTTACACGAAAAAGAAATTAACTAAAGTTTTGTTGATAATACTTATACCTCTGATAATTATCGGATTGGCAGTTCTTCTTGCTAACTGGAAAATCCCCCATGACACTAAAGATTACGTCTATAATAACACTGATAGCATTCCTGCACAAAAGGCTGCATTAGTATTGGGAGCAGCCAGATATATAGGAGGCCGGCAAAATTTATATTTTACATACCGTATCCGGGCGGCCAAAGAATTATACGATGCCGGAAAAGTAAAAGCATTTGTAGTAAGCGGCGATAACAGCACAAAAGATTACAATGAAGCTCAGGATATGTATGACGCTCTGGTTGAGGCCGGAGTTCCCGGGGATATTATATACATGGACTATGCCGGACTGCGCACGCTCGACTCCGTAGTGAGAATGAGCGAGATATTCGGACAAAAATCTTTTATTATCGTATCTCAGGAGTTTCATAACGAAAGAGCCGTATTCCTGGCCCAATATTACGGATTGGAGGCATATGGGTATAACGCGAAAGATATTGATCTGAATCGCTTTTCGTACCGTACAAAAATAAGGGAACTATTCGCACGGGTGAAAGTCTTTGTCGATATCATTACAGGTAAAGGGCCAAAACATCTTGGAGAACCTATAAACATCAATTAATTTATATAAACAATAAAACCATTCAAAAGACTTTATGAAGAAACTTCTACTCGCACTCTCTTTATTTACAGCATGCTCTTTGGCCTACTCGCAAGATCCGAACAGAGAACTTCTAAAAAAATTAGTAGAAAAGAATATACTTACACAGGATGAGGCTGATTCGCTGAGGGCATCATCAAATAAGGATAGTCAGAATAATTCATTTACCCAGTCTGTAGAAAAAATAAGACAAGCATTTAACACGCCATATATGCAATTCGGGGGATACGGTTTATTGCTGTATAAGTATAGCGATGTAAACAAGGTAAAGCATGATTTGAACACCAGAGTTGTCTTTTTACATATGCAAGGGCAGATATTTAAAGATTTCAAATACTTTGCAATGATGGAATTTGTAAATCCTACGTTAACAGAATATTATGTCGACTGGACTCCCTCAGGTAGTTTTAACCTCAGGGTAGGGCAAATGAAAACACCTTTTTCCCTCGAAAATCAATTCTCTCTTACTGCTTTGGAATCGATCACCAATACCCGTTCTGTCTCAGCACTTGCAGGTATGGGAGATGATGTTTTAAAATTACAAAACAATAAGAATAACGCCGGGCGCGACATGGGTATAAAGATATCCGGAAACCTCATCAATAAGGGCACTCATCATCTTCTCGAATATGGACTGGGAATATATCAGGGGACAGGCCTCGTTACCAGTGAAACAAATAATTCGAAGGATTTTACAGCCAATATTATGCTGCAACCTGTAAAAGGATTTCGCATAGGTGGTGGCGGATATTTTGGCGAAGCTACATACATAAAGACCGGGGAAAATGAAAGAAACGACCATGTGCGAAACCGTTGGATTGTCAGTTCAGATTATAAAAATAACAGATTATATGCACGCGCCGAATGGATAAAGGCCAACGATGGGGGTATCAGCAAAGAGGGTATCCATGGTGTGGGGTTATGGTATTTCATTCCGGAGAAGTTGAATGCATTTGCTAAGGTAGATTATCTGAATCAGAATAAAAATATAAATAGTGAAGTGATGGATTATACCTTAGGGGTAAATTATTACTTCTATAAATCGTGCCGTTTCCAACTAAACTATACTTATTCCGACTACTCAAATAAGTGGGATGCGCCAAATTCGAATGTCGTTCTGGGACAAATGCAGATTGTATTCTAAAATTCACGGATAAGGATTACAACTAAAAAGTATATTTTTTAATAAACAACGACAAGGCCGGAATATTCCTTTTTGGACTACCAGATTTGATATATTTAATAAAGCCAAAGCTAAAGTAATATAGCCATCAGATTATCTATTTGATTATAAGATAATAATAAATATAAAATGTTCATCATACCTGAGTTTTACCTATTTATAGTTTAAATTGTAAAAATTTAACACCTCTTTATGCTAGCATTAAAATATTTTAATATCTTTGCTACATCAATCCATAGACGAATTCTCTGAAGTAGAGACCAACTATATGATTAGCTGTCTGTAATCTCTATTTCTAAATTGTAAAATAAAGATGAATCCCCTTAATATGGCCCCAAGAAATCAAATCAACGAAAAAATATCCGTTTCAGACTTTATTCTTCCGGTTGAAAATTTGGAGGTTAGCCATATTTTGTTAGAGAGAGAGAGAGAGAGAGAGAGAGAGAGAGAGAGAGAACACATTTAGCTAAAAAAAGGCACAAAAACAACAAACCGGATGTAATAAAGAGTGTCCGGTTATCATTTTATCACAAAAGACCTCCATTCAGGAAACATATGAGTTTCCTGAATGGAGGTCTTTTTGCGTTTGTACTGAAGAGCGAATCAGGCCTGAAGAAATATTATCAAATTATAATGTCGAGTTGATATAAAAACAATATTTAGCTATTAATTACAATTATTATGAAGAAAAGAGTGGTGTTAATTTTATCCTGCTTATTACTAAGTATAGGATACATTGCGGCGCAAACGACAAAGATCTCAGGAACTGTTGTTGATGAGTTGGGAGAACCTGCCATCGGGGCATCAGTTGTAGTTAAAGGTACCTCTACTGGTACTATAACAGATGTAAACGGAAATTTCTCTTTGAATGTTTCAGCGGATAAGAAAACATTAGTAATTTCTCTTATTGGCATGAAGACCAAAGAGGTTGCTGCCGGAACAAATTTGAAAATTACTTTGGAAAATGATTCTCAGTTGTTGGATGAAGTAATGGTAGTGGCTTACGGAACTGCAAAAAAATCATCTTTTACAGGATCTGCTTCTGTTGTCAACTCTGATAAAATTAGTTCTCGCCCTATTACAAGTGCCCTGTCGGCGATCGAAGGGAATGCTACCGGTGTACAAGTAAGTACTACTACGGGCCAACCCGGGGAGTCGGTAGGTATTCGTATCCGTGGATTTGGTTCTGTGAACGCTTCCAATGCACCCCTCTATATTTTAGACGGGTCTATTTATAATGGGAATCTCGCCAGTATCAATCCAAGTGACATTGAGTCAATGACTATTTTAAAAGATGCTGCCTCTACCTCCTTATATGGGTCAAGTGCAGGTAATGGCGTTGTTTTAATCACAACAAAAAAAGGGAGGCAGGGAGCAGGTGTAACATTAAATGTTACACAAGGCTGGTCAAACAGGGCTTATGCTGATTATGCTAAAGTAGACGCATATGAGTATTACCCACTGCAATGGCAGATGTTGAAAAATTCGGGTGTTACCAGCGGTAAATCGCAAGCTGAAGCTGCCGAAATCGCTTCCAGAGACATTGTGAGTACGTTGAAATATAATCCATTCGTGGGTATAGCCGATGGTGAAGTCGTTGGTCTGGACGGTAAACTAAATCCCGCAGCTACCAAGCTTAAATGGGCGGATGACCTGGATTTTGAAGATGCTGCTTTCGGAAATGGTTATCGTCAGGAATACTCTCTCGGTTATAATAGCAAAACTGATAAAAGCGACACCTATTCTTCCATATCTTATCTTGATGAAAAAGGCTACATGATGAAAACCAACTTCAACCGTATGTCAGCACGCTTAAATCACAACATCAATCCGGTTAAATGGTTTAAGTCAGGGGTGAATTTGGCTTATGCGCGTTCTCAATCTAATTATTCATCTTCTACTCAGAGTAGTTCAAGTTCTTATAGTAATCTTACCCGTTTTGTCAGGGTCATGGCTCCTATATATCCTGTACACAGGCATGACCTGAATACCGGAGCCTACCTGGATGCCGCCGGTAATCCGACCACCAATCCGAAAGAATATATTTGGGACTACAGTGGGGCGCGGCTCTCCGGCAACGGCCGTGATGCTTTGGCGGAAACAGATTATAATAGCCGTCAGTTTAACCGGAATGATGCATCGGGGCGTACATATATCACCTTGACGCCCATCACCAACTTAACGCTTACCGCTAATTACAGCATCGATGGTACCGATTACCGTGCCAGAGTATATGAAAACCCGTTAGTAGGGGACGGAACTGCCGGCCCGGGACGTTTATCTCTCACATCTACCCGGAGTACAACGCAAACATTGAATCAATTGATCGGCTACAATAAATCGATAGACAAGCATCACATCGATGTCCTGGCCGGCCATGAAACTTATATTTATTCTTACGAATATTTATATTCCATGAAAGTGGGTGAAATATTCAGCGGCGTACATGAATTTCCTAACTTTACAACTATCAGCAGTGTTTCTTCTTATACGGACACCTATAAAAAGGAAGGCTATCTGGCTCGTTTGAACTATGATTATGATAATAAATACTATGGATCTTTCTCTTACAGGCATGATGGCACTTCCCGTTTTTCCAAAGATAGCCGCTGGGGAGATTTCTGGTCTTATGGCGCTTCCTGGAGAATCTCCGAAGAAAAATTTATGCAGGATATAAACTGGGTGGACAATCTGAAATTAAGGGTTTCTTATGGAGAAACCGGTGTTGACCGTACACTTGATGCCGATGGTAACAATGATTATTACCCTTATCAGACATTGTATGACCTGGGTATCAATAATGGGCCCGACGCAGGAGTGTATTTCTCTACTTTGTCCAATAAAAATCTTGTATGGGAAACGCAAATATCTAAAGATGCGGCTCTTGAATTTGCTTTATTCGGTAAATTATCCGGAACGATCGAATATTTTCAGAAAGACTCCAAAGACTTGCTGTTCAATGTACATGTGCCTACTTCCACTGGGGCAAGTTCACAGTTGCAGAACATCGGTAAAGTGAGAAACAGCGGTATAGAACTCGATGTCAACTACCAGGTATTTAAGAATAGCGATTGGGCGGTAAATATAGGCGCGAATGCTACACGCATCACAAACAAAATACTGAAGATGCCGGACGAAAACAAAGAGAACGGACTTATAGACGGTTCCAAAAAACTGATGGAAGGCAGTTCTATCTATGAATTTTGGTTGAGACAATGGTATGGGGTCGATCCTGCTAATGGTGATGGCTTATATCTGCTGGATACAGATGCTTACAATAAGGAAAAGGGTACATTAACCGCTGCTATCGAAAAAACAGTACAAGAAATAAATGGTGTACCTGTGACAAATTCTTATAGTTACGCGAAGTATGATTTTAGCGGAACTGCCATTCCTAAATGGTTTGGAGGCTTCAATTTCAATGTAGCCTATAAAGCATTTTCGTTAGGCGCTGTATTCTCCTATCAGCTGGGAGGTAAAACCCTTGACAATATATATCTCAGCATGATGGATATGGCTAATTACGGTTATGCAATGAGTGTAGATGTACGAAGGGCGTGGCAAGCCGAAGGCGACGTGACCGACGTCCCCCGCCTCGACAAGACAGCCGCACATAATACCAATGTAGGACAATCGTATTCTACCCGTTGGCTGGTAAGTACAGACTATTTGAACTTGCGTTCAGTGAATCTATCTTACACTTTACCTAAGAACCTGCTTAATAAAGTGCAGATACGGGAAACCAAACTTACTTTCAATGCAGAAAACCTGTTTATGTTGAAAGCAAGGCAAGGTTTAAACCCTCAACAAAACTTCAATGGTATTACCTATAACGTATATATGCCGGCAAGAACATTCACGCTTGGCCTCAACATGTCATTCTAAAAAATAAACAATTATGAAACAGATATATAAAATAAAGATTAGCGTTATCGCCCTTGCAGCATTATTTATGCTCTCAAGTTGTGATGACAGTTTTTTGGAAACCACGCCTACAGGGGCCATTTCCGAGGAGACAGTCAGCAGTACATTGGATGGCTTGTATATCGCCTTAAACGGAATTCATCGTAAGATGGTTTCGCAAGACCTGGGTAATCAGGGGCTGGGCGGCGAGCCCGGCTTCATTATCGGACGCGAAGCTCATGGGGACGATATGACCTGGGATACACAAACATGGCACCAAACACATCATACATGGGCCATCAACACAAACGCAAGTTCTGCCTATAATTATGGCGTATGGAATACCTATTATCAATTTATTTTGAATGCCAATAAAATATTAGAGAACTTAGAAACTAAGTATGCAGGCTCTACAGAGCCTTTGGCAGCCCAGATCAAAGGTGAATGTTTAGCTATCCGGGGCTGGGCTCATTTCCAGCTCGTTCAGTACTACGCCAAACGCTATGCCGCGGGAGCTGTCAATAACCAGTTAGGCGTCCCCTACAGGGAATCATCGGAAGTAACAGAAATGGCTCGTAATACAGTTGAAGAGGTATATACGAAAATCAACAGGGATCTGACGGCGGCAGCTACTTTGCTGGAGGGGTATAACCCGGCTGTTAATCACTATAGCCCGGCTGTTGTTGCCGGACTCAGGGCAAGAGTCGCTTTAACTCAACAGAACTATCCTGAAGCCGCTACCCAGGCCGTTCTTGCTATTAATCTGGCTAAAGCCAACGGGAAATCGATCATGAAGCAGGCGGAGCTTATGAATGGATTTGCTAACATTACCACAGCAACTAAGGAAGCCTTGTATGCCGCCATCACCCAAGATGACCAAACGGTGTATTTCTATTCATTCTATGCGTATATGTCGTGGAACTTCAACTCCAGTTCCATCAAAACAGGGATAAAATGTATCAGCCAATCAACTTACGATCTGATGTCGCCAACCGATTTACGTCGCCAATGGTGGGACCCGACCGGTACTGCCGCGGTACCAACAGTCAGTACTTATAACAAACGGGTTTATCAAAATCGTAAATTTACGGCTCGCTCCACGGCTGATGCGGTGGGAGATTTTGCTTTCATGCGTATTTCTGAACTCTATTTGATAGCTGCTGAAGCGTATGCCCGCTCAGGACAGGATACTCCGGCCAAGACGTATTTGCAGGAATTGATCGCAGAACGCGATCCCGGATATACCGATTCTGGAAATACGGGAACTGCTTTAGCGGAAGAAGTTATGAATCATCGCCGTATCGAACTATGGGGTGAAGGTTTCCGTTGGTTTGACCTGAAACGTTTGAATTTACCACTCTATCGTACAGGAAGTAACTTCAAAGAGTCATTCTGTGGATTCTTAGAAAAACAACCAACAGACAATGGCTGGTATTATGAAATACCTAAAGCAGAAACAGACTATAATACATTGATGGAAAAAAACTATTGATATAGGGGACGGGATACACTCCTTATAATGTTGCATCCAATTCATACAAACACTTTTTAATGCAGTGATGCATCAAATACAAAAGAGACCGGGCCCGGTCTCTTTTGTATTAATATACCCTATTATAACGTATTCCATCAATTTTTGTATTCCAAAGTGTGAATAGGTTTATAACTAATTTAAATAATATGGATAGTTCAGTAAGTTATAGTGATCTGTTGTCAATTGCATGTCCTTGATACATTTGGCAATAATCTCATCCCGCTCATCCATCCGTTCGATAAGTATACCGATATCATTATACCCTCTATGCTGACAATGAGATGGTTATAAGAAATTATATGTCTCTTTTATTTCTGATGTACATAGATTCATATACATGCTATGTACATCCCAAAATTGTGAACAACACACTAAAATAAGCTTATCCTTTTGCTCTTAATTATCTTTTCTTTAGTTTTGAAATAATTAAACCAAAGCTGGTGCATCAAGTATAGTCTAAATATTGTTTTGGCATGAAAAAGTAAACTTATTTCTTTGTCAATGTAAAACAGTCTATGTCAGGAGCCCAGTTATAGTTATTTCCCATCCGGATTATATTGTACCCGGGTTTTAATTCGATGGGCACTGTTATTTTAAAGTGGTTATCATCCGTTACGAGTTCTTCGAGCATTTGTTTTTGCCCGTTGACTGTCAGTTCCAGTTTGCGGTTATTGCCAAACGAATAAAAAATTGTCATATCATAATGTCCGCCTTCTTTGCTGTATACTTCTTTCCATTCGGCATAGTTTTCGGGACTGCCTCCACAGTAACCGACTTTCATCTTTCCTGAAGCTTTTTCATCCGCCGCATACAAAATCCCCTTCGGCGCTTTTCCCAAATCATTGAATAGAGGCAGATAAGCCCATTCGGCCTCGTACAATACAGGTTCGATACGTGTTTGCCCTTCCATACGCAGGATCATCGCGCTATGAGCAGGTATCTCTTGTTCAAAAGATCCTGAGAAACTACCCAGATCAGTATGTTTTACTAAGTCCCTTACCTTCACTTTCCCTTCAAATTCCAACGCTGAAAACGGTACAGAAAATGAACAAGGCGTATCGGCCGGATTATAAAGCGCCACAGCACGGACTTTCCCTCTCTTTTGCTCAATATCTTTTACCAGTACATACCCTTCATTGTCGTGTTGTACGACATATGCTTGCAGCCCGAGCGGATCCTGATTCAAGGCAATAAGTTCCTTATTCGTTAATAATTTCAATGAAGATTCAGGCATCCTTTCCAAATCGCATCCGATAAGTAGCGGGGAACTCATAATACACCATAAACCGAAATGAGCTTCCTCTTCTGTCGGAGTAAGTCCTGTGCCTCCGACCTTGCTGTTATTCTGAAAACCGATAACCATCATATCCATGTCGTTGTAATGTCCGTCTCCTGCATAAGCCGACAGATAGAGGTTTTTACCTACTACATATTTCAACGAATTCCAGTGTGCATTGATATCCCCGCTTATACGCCATGAATCAGCCACATCTTTGGCCCATGTGCCCGGGAATGCCCAACGGCAGATATTCAGGGCGATGCCTTTCTTTACTTTGTCTATGTTGCTACGGATAGATGTATACCTGTCTTCCTCGCTCAATCCTAAATACGTACCGCCACAGTAATCTATTTTGATAAAATCGAATCCCCATTCGCTGAAATAAAGTTCGGCATCTTGTAATTCATGTCCATAAATTCCGGCGCCTACACCGGATTTATCCTGATCTTCCGCTGCCATAGAGCCGCATGTGTTATTTCCCGCGTCTGTATAGATTCCGGCCTTCAGTCCAAGATGATGGATGTGGTTAACCACAGGTTCCATACCATTGGGAAAGCGCCCGGCATTGACATGCATCTTGCCCGACTTATCCCGCGCACCAAAAAATCCGTCGTCGACATTTACAAATTTATAGCCCGCGTCTTTCAATCCTTTCGAAACCAGATAATCTGCCTGTCCTTTAATTATGTCTTCACTTATATTTACACGGAAGGCATTCCATGAACTCCAGCCCATCAGAGGCGGGGAAAATATACCTTTCTCAGGCCTTTCATTACCCATACTGCCGGATATATTAATGGACATCATTCTTCCGGCCATAAATACAGTAAAAAATACCAATACTATTCGAGTTTTCATATTCATAATGATTTCTTTTCGTAAAGATATTAAATATAATAAAAAAATAGAGGATGATGCCACCGTAAATAAGCAGCAACATCCTCTTCTTTCACAACCTTAAATACTACCTATCTACCACTCTATAGCCTGATCTTGATCAGGTATCTGAGTATTAATTTTGCGTTCAAGAATCAGCGAACCTGTCACTTTATATACGATGTCGACATTTGGAATCATTGTATAATCCGTAAACTGATAGTCAATGTTGTTTATAGTCACATAACGGTGCAGCAGGTATGGACGGACATCATCCATTACTTCGCTCACCACATAACTGGCATCTTTATTCACAATCAGTTTCATATCCGGGTTTTCAGAAGAAAACGTCACGCCTCCGGACTCGCTGAAAGTCGCATAGACTTTGTATCTTCCACGGTCTATACGTTCCTCATCTATATTCCCTGCATAGAAGAACAGCGTATGCTCATCGACAACATACGATTGAATTTCAGCCTTAACGATAGGTGTCTCATTTTCATATCCAGCCATGTTGACTTTCAGAGCCGTACCGCTGTATACTCCGGAATAATCATTGAAAGGAATGATGCGGAGCAAGGCTTTTTTATAATTTTTGCGTGGATTTGCAACATAATTATAAGAAGGATCATCTAAAATTGTCAACGGAAGCACCCATTTATCTACCAGGTCAATATTGGCCAGCTTAAAATCAATATTCAGCAAAGACGTGTTTTCCCCAGCCTTTATCCCTACGCTTTCGGGTATTGAAAAATACTGGCTGGTCAATTCTTTATAGTAGAAATCCGTACGGCTCTGAAAACATTCATAATTCAGGATTCTCAGCGTATCCGGGTCCGTTGCCACATGAACTGTCATGTCCTTATCGTTGTTTGTAGAACCGCTGACTATCAGAGGCAACTGATAAACCACCGGGTCAGTGTCTTTATAGCGAACATAGATAGGGGTTACTCCTCCATCCCCTATGGGAGCCTTGAAAGAAACATAGTGTTCAAATTGCTCATCTTTCCATTCATCGTTGCACGAACTGAATAATATTATCAGTACAGCGAGCAAGGATAACAAACCATATATTTTTTTCATATATTCATTTATTTTATAATTAATCATTGTAAGTCCATCCAGGATTCTGTGTCAGGCGCTTGTTGCGCTTCAACTCAGTATGGCTGATAGGCCAGAACCACATTTTATCGGCAAAAGTGGTTTTGAGTATCCATACGGCTACCGGTTGATGAAACAAATCCCTGTCGTTTACGGTCATCAACACATTACAACCGTATATAGGCAAAGCTTCTTCTACCGGAGCATCCATCCACCGGCGCAGATCGTAGTAGCGCTGTCCTTCACCCATAAGCTCTATAAAACGTTCGCGTTTTATTCTTTTACGCATATCGTCCCGTCCCGATTCCGAGTATGCTGTCTGCGGATAGTCCGGCACACCGGCACGGATACGTACTGGATGAATTCCCCGTTTCATTTGGGTTATATCCCGGCTGATTGTGTATGCTTCGCCTTTCCACGATGGAATATTGTACGAACCTGTCAGCTCGTTTAACGCTTCCGCGTAGATAAGCAGGATATCCGCATAGCGGATGGCAGGTTCTGCTTTATTTACAATTCTGGACGAGTTTCCCCCTTCATAAGTATCGCTGGGATGAACAAATTTCATTACGCCGAATCCTGTACGCAACCAATATGCATTAGTTGAATTGAAGCCGTTCCCCTGTGCATTGTCACGGTAGTAGAATACCTGCTGGTTACGGTTACGTTCCTGCGATTCGTTCAGCAAATTCCAGAAAGCGCCGTTATAAGATACCGAGGCATAAAACCGAGGCTCCCGGTCGGCATATTGCAATGATACACCTTCCTTTAAAGGTTTATATTTACCGGCGTCATAATCTTCTTGTGTCACATATCCGGATACACGGTTGCTACCGTCTCCCCGTCCGATTTCTTTATCTTTGCCGGGGGCATCCGTCCCATCATTCATATAATACGCATCTACTAATTTCTGAGTAAGCCCATGAGTATTCCAGCCTGTAGCAGAACGAGGCAACTGGTGCGCTACCATGCTCACAATACTCTCGCCTCCCTGATTCTGCCCGCGTGTGAATATAAGTTCAGGATTACTCGATGCGCTTAATGTCCCGTTGAATACATCCCTGTACGACCGGTATGGGTCTATATTGGCCCAGCCTCCCGGCCATGTTTTTTCGGAAAAATTGCCATCACTTGGCGGAACAATGGTAGCGGGTTCTACATTGTCGCCTGTAGTTCGAAGCGGAGTCCAATATAAATCATATACGCCGAGCTCGATGACATCCCTGGCCGCGGCTGCCGCTTTAGCCCATTTTTCCTCGTTGTAGTCCGGAGAAAGTAAAGGCCTGCCCGCATCGTCTTTCAACAATTGAGCCCAGCCAGCCGTATTGCCGTTCGCTAACGGACTGGCCGCGTATATCAACACCTTGGCGCGGGTAGCTAAAGCCGCTCCGCAGGTAGGGCGGGCGATAACATCCTGCCCGCGTCTCATACCCAGTTTCTCCATTTCTTTCGCAGCCTGTTGCATCTCGGTGGCTATATATTCGGCACACTCCTCATATGTACTGCGGGGAGTAGCTATATCATCGTAACTTTCTGTATAGTCGATCCCCTCGTCAGGGACAATCGGAATAGGTCCGTATTTACGCAGCAGCAACCAGTACAGGTAGGCTCTGGCAAAACGGGCCTGGCCTCTGTAATCCTCTATCTCGTCGCGGCTCATTTCTTCATTCATATATATATTATGAATAAAAGTCGAAGCATTCCGTATTCCTCTATAGGATCTAACCCATGAATCCTGCTTGTCCCCTTCGTTGTATTCACCCATTTTGAACATATTGTACGATAGCTCATTCTTAGAAGGGTCAAGATCATGGTCGCGGTCGCCATAGTACATATCGTCTGCAAAACAATGCGGCGTATGCCCTTTACTTGCCACATCCGCGTTTATATCCATAAACTCCTGGAATACATGCGACAACCACTGTTCGGAATATACTTTACTCTTAAATACTTTCTCTGTAGTCAGACGGTCTTTGAAGTACTGGTCGGAATCCAGATAATCCGAACAGGAGAAGAAAAATCCTGCTCCCAGCACCAATAACAGAATATATATTTTCTTTATCATATTACTTTATTTTATAAGTTAACACTTAAGCCCAATGTAATCGATTTCGCCAATGGATAATCTTCTCCACGAGGTGTCGCAAGCTCAGGGTCCCAAAGTTTGAATTTAGACCAGGTCAAAAGATTGGTCCCGACCAAAAATACCCGGATGTTATTGCAATGAATCCTATTCGTTAAGTTTTTAGGAAGCGTATATCCTATATCTACCGTTTTCAGGCGAAGGTACGCTCCGTTTCGCAGCCAGAAAGTCGAATTCCTGTAGTTGTTCGCATTCCCGCCGAAACTTAACCGGGGATACGAAGCGTTCGGGTCTTCTGTCGACGGGTCGCCCGAAATATCGGCCGCTATCCAGCGGTTAGGCCCCATTACATCTTTTAATACCGTACCCCATTCTCCTTCACTGAACGCATACACGGTTTTTCCGTATGTGAAGAATGTCGATTTCCCTGCGCCCTGGAAGTGTACGTTTACATCAAATCCATTCCAACTGGCGGATATACCCGCGCCATAAATAAGATTAGGCCTCTGGGTAGCGCCGACAGCCACCTGGTCTCCGTCGTCTATAATACCGTCACCATTGACGTCTTTATACTTGATATCGCCTGGCTGAACAGTACCAAAAGTTTGTGTAGGGCTGTTGCGTATATCATCGTAGTCTTTAAACAAACCTAAGGATATCAACCCTTTAGCCTGATCTACCCGGTAACCTTCCTGGTTCTGATATGCATATACATTGTTTTCCTCGTCTCTTTCAAGTACTTCGTTCTTACTGTATGTCATATTGCCTCTGACGGTCAGGTTCACATCGCCCAGTTTTTGCCTGTATTCGATACGTCCGTCAAATCCTCTTGATTTTACTGCTCCCACATTAGCGCTCGGAGTACTTTCCAAACCGACCATAGATGGTAAGAAATTACGCGCCATATATATTCCCTCACGTTTTTCATCGAAGAAGTCCACATTGGCCTGGAATTTATCTCCGAAAAGCGATAAATCGAAGCCCAGGTTGTTTTTGGTAGCAATCTCCCAGGTGACATACGGCGAAGCAACCTGAGTATACCGCAAGCCTCCGATATAATGGTCGGTGCCGAAATCGGACAATTGATACCCTCCTTCCGGTACCCATATGTTTTGATCGTTCATGTGCCCTATCTCTGCCATAGAGTATAAATACGGGAAGCGGATATCCCCTAAGTTGTCGTTACCGACCCTACCCCAGGAATAGCGAACTTTGAACATGTTCATCCATTCCAGCTTGTCTTTAATGAATTTTTCTTCAGCTATATTCCAGCCTGCCGAGAATGCAGGGAAGAATCCGTATTGCTGGCCTACGGCGAAGTTTTCCGAACCTGTATATCCGAAATTAAAGTCCGCGAAATAACGCAGGTTCCAGTTATATGTCACGCGTCCGGCCAATCCCTGATTACGCCTCGATACTCCGTTTTTGATATCGGTTCCTAAATCGACAGTTTTAATAAAAGCGTCCCTTGTATATTTAAGGGCTCCCCCGACATTGTGCCCGTTAAATCCACGGTCCCAATTAAGCATTAAATCGAGAAACTCGCGCCGGTTACCGGATGAATAACCACCCTGTACCATTTCACTGGGATCGGAGATATGGGTGAAAACTAATTCGCCCTGCGCGTTGCGACTGCGTTCAGCTTTCCATTGTTCAGGCCATTTGCGGCGCTGTATATTATTCGAATTCTCTGTATCGAAACCAAAGTGGCCGGTGAAACGCAGTCCCTTGGTTATGAAATCGAAGTTTTGCTCAAGGGATACGTTTGTTTGTATATTGTTTTCCCAGTTTTCATTGAAGCCTGTCTGTGTAGCCATCACCCATGGATTGGTCTGCCCTCCCGTACCAACAGCGGGCACATAACCATTCGAGTACATTACCGGTGTACGTATAGGAGAATATCCGAAGAGCGAAGCCCATACATTATTATTTTCATCACCTACTCCCGGGCTGTTGCGTTTCGACAATATTCCCGATACACCGACTTTCAGCACAGTGGACTTGGTGATGTCTATATCTGTGTTGAGACGGTAATTCCATCTCTTGTAATTCGCATTGGTATCATAATCCTCCCTGAGCGCTTTATCGGTTTTGTACATACCACCTTCGTCCGAATAGCTGACAGATACAAAATAACGGGCTGTAGTACCTCCCCCGCTCATATTCATATTGGCACGGTATGCCATGGCACCATCTTTGAGCAGCAGGTCTTTCCAGTCTACATTCGGATACAGGTCGGGATCGAGCCCTAAACGCAGTATCTCCAGTTCTTCCGGCTGATAGATAGGGGAAAAGTTGCGGGTGATACGAGACTCGTTCAATAGGCTGGCATAGGTAGAACCATCGACAAACTCAGGCGTAATAGTACGCGTGTTGTATGTGGTTTCCACTTTAACATCGATGTTTATCTTACCCGATTTACCGCGTTTGGTGGTGATCAATATAACGCCGTTGGCTCCTTTGGAACCGTAAATAGCCGTAACGGAGGCATCCTTGAGTACCGAGAAAGATTCTATATCTTCTATATTAATATCGTTCAGGTCGCGCTCAAATCCGTCTACAAGCACAAGCGCACTGCTTCCGCCTCCAAATGTGGAGATTCCGCGAATCCAGAATTCCGATATATTTTTCCCCGGCTGGCCCGACACAGCCATAGCCATAATACCCGGTACATTACCAGCCAGCGCATTGGATATGCTCGACGTCGGATTTGACTTTAAGTCCCGCATATTAACCGTAGATACCGCACCGGTCAGGGTTTGCTTTGTCTGCACACCGGTTCCGGTCACTACAATCTCTTTCAATACACTGGACTCAGCTTCTTTCATTGTGATATCGACCACACGCTGTTCGTTTATCAGGACTTCCTGTCTTTCAAAGCCGATGTAAGAAAAAACCAGCTTCTTGTATCTTTCCAGTTTTATCTTATATTTTCCGTCCACATCGGTGATGGTACCCAATCCCGGAGCATCGGCCACGGCGACACTTACGCCAATTAACGGCTCATTACCGGCATCTGTCACCCGCCCTGTCACTTCAACTGTTTCCTGCGCGAAAGTGTTGAGAGAAAAGGCTATTAATGACATACATATTATTAAAAATTTCTTCATAATCGATATGTGTTTATTCATAAATTAAATTATTCTTCATCCATTTCTTCCAGGGCAATCTTACGAAGGCGGCGATTTTCGTCATCCGCTACGTAAAATGCGCGTTCTCCTTCATTATACGCGATTCCAGTAGGACGGTCGAAACGGGCTTCTTCACGCAAATCCCCGTCGATATAACCATAAGGATTGGGATTGATACTGGAACTACCCCGTCCGGCGAATGTGGTTACAGCGCCCTCAGGCGTCAGTTTACGGATAGCATGATTAAATTTATCTGTAAAGTAAAAATCATATACATCGCTTTTACCAGCTGCCTCATATTCGGTGTTTTTCACAAACACGCCCTGATAAGGTTGATCAAGATGCGTACTGGTACCTACACCGTCTTCATATCCGGCTTGCCTTATTGTTCCGCACACTACATAGGGTTGATTGAACTGTTGTTTTTCCCAGTTGTAATCGACACGTAAGATATAATGCTGATTAACTACCACTACATACGCATAATTTCCTGTAGGGTGTATAATGATGCGGTATTCCCATCCCGGGTCGTGGACGAAAAATAGAGAGACATAGTCTTTAGGCCCCAATCCTTCGCTGAAATATTTGTTCAGGTCGTAACGGTAGAATTGTCCTTTTTCGTAACTGTTGAAATACATTTCGCCATTTACAGGATGAACCGCCACTGTGTTGCATTGCTTATACCTGGTGATGATGTCTTTGTTCACGAAGTTTTGGGCGCGGTCGACCCTGATAACATTCCGGTCGTCTTCTCCGCCCCTGTCTTCCGCGACAAGCATGTACTGCCCATCGATGGTAAAATCAATTGCGCGGGGACGGTCAAACCCTCCCTGTCTTTTGGTGATGGTGCTGTCCTGAAAATTTATCAGATAGAGCCCGTCGTTTCCATCACATACCATCCACAGGTTTTTAGGATTCACCGGGTCGAATTTCAACCATCCTGAGTTTCTGAATCCTGCCGCCATTTTGTTTGGGTCCGGGTCTTTAAACTTCCCGTCTTTCCATCCCTGGTCGTCCCTGTCGGTTTTATACCCGGCCACTGTGGAAACGACCATCTTCCGTTGATATTGGAATATTTCACCGGCTTCGGCTACGACAGGATTGTCTCCTTTTCCCACCCATACTTCGATGTTTCCTTTTATCGCTTTTCCGGGAACCAGACAGTAAAGGCTTTCACCTTCCACACCTATCACTTTGGCCTCTTTGCCGCCAATATATACGCGGATAAGGCTAAGGTCATTACCAAAGTTTTTTCCGTAAATGACCAATCGCTGCCCTATACCTCCTTCTTTAGGGAGGAAGTCTGTTACCTGAACAGGCTGGGAAGGGTCGAAAGGCGCTGCTTCTTTTTTGTTGTCGTCATTATCTTTACAGCCTGCGAGGCAAAGCAATAGCAGGAGCGGCATTATCCAATAGATGCGCCAACGATCACATTTCGTGATACTTTTTGTTTTCATAATTAAGGATCTAATTAAGATTAATTTTTTCTATAATAAATTTCTTCATATCCATAGATATAGTCTTACTTAAAGGGATAAGTAATTACCCTCATTTTCGGATCATTATTTTATTTTCAGATTAAGGTTAGTTGATTTAATTCTCTGATCTATTGTTATCTTTTTTGCTTTCCCATAGGCGATAAATTTTAGAGGTTAGTAATTGGTTTTTTGAATATGAATGGATGATTTCCCTTTTCTAAGTTTTGACAGGTGCGTATAGATGCAGAAACCCCTCTCCCGGGAACAAAAAAGTTCTCCGGAAGAAGGGTTTTTTATTATAAAAATGAGGTCGGATTTTATTTACTATGCCCGGCCTATTGCTTTCTTCAATTTTTTTATTTAATATTACGCATATGTCAGCTCTCTCTCTCTCTCTCTCTCTCTCTCTCTCTCTCTCTCTCTCTCTCTCTCTCTCTAATAAAACAGGATTAATTACCAAATATAATATGTTAAATATATGGTAATTATACAGTTTATTTATCTTATAAATAGACTGTATCTGCTGACTGTTTAAATATGTGATAATGGCGTAATTCATGGTATAATTTTCATTCAACGAACGTAAATTAAAACTGAAAAAAAAGGCAAGAATAACTGACCAAAAAATATCAATATCTGTGCAAAACTCATAAAAATGATTTAGTGACTCGTACCGACCGGACAAATTAATGAATCGATAGAAACACCGACCAGACTAAAACCTAAGTCTATAAATTGATTTCCTTCTACATTCTTACATTTTACGGCGATAAGGTTGGGTTGGCCTATATTTATGCTTGCTTTTGCCTCTTTGCTTATTTCTACAAATGCATAGCGGTTTGTAAAACCGTTTAACGAAACTGCAAGTACACCGTTTATATATATTTCGCACTCTTCATCATGGAATATCTGCATTTGTAGTTTATCAATATCACCGGATTTTACATTGTTAAAATTTTGCCACGTACGCATATATATGTACTGCTTATCCCACAAGGTATTCATAGTTGCGCCCTGTAAACTTCCATAGCCAAACCCGGCAGCGCCTTCATTCCAAGCCGCGTCTGCAAAAGAAATACTTTTCCATGTATCTGATGTAAGCTCTTTATCGGAAGAATAATAACGCCATTTGTCAACTACATTTCCAGCCTGAGATACAGGTACGACAGGAACAGAAGTATGGGAAATATTGTATTGTACAGCATCGCTTATCTCCGTTAGTTGTGCTTTATCAACTTTTACTACTTTTCTGTCATATGTAATCAACCCGTTCTCTTCATCTTCGACATCGGTGATCTGAGTATATACGGCTGCACAAAGACCATTAGCCTGTAAACCAAGAACCTGATTGACAAAGCCTACAAACGTATTCTTAAGTTCCTCAGAAGAATATACCTGTGTGTATTTCATATCACTTCCCCCGATCCACCTGTGTCCGTCCACGAGTAATGTTATACCACCATACTCACCACAAACAGATGCCCGCTTATTCACAGGATTAGGCAATACATTAGGCTGAGGATACCAGTGTGTGTCTTTTATATCTCCATATTCATAATCGTTCCATCCGCTGGCAATACTTATCAGACGATAGGGGTCTGTTTCACGCGCAATGTCTACACTACGTTTCGATACTTTTTCATCCGGTTGCCCCCAACTCTCGTTATAAATCGTCCATAAAACAACAGAGGGATAGTTTTCCAGTGATTTCATTATCCTCACCATCTCATCATGGAAGTTCTCTCTTATATCCGTATTTTCATCTATAATTTTACCTTTTTGTCCAAAACCGGGATTCGGGATATCCTGCCACACAAGAATACCCATCTTGTCGCAATGGTAATACCAGCGGGCCGGCTCGACTTTAATATGCTTACGGGACATATTCATTCCGAATTCTTTCGTTTTAACTAAGTCAAATTTCAAAGCATCATCGGTGGGAGCCGTGTATAAACCATCCGGCCAATAGCCCTGATCGAGTACCCCATAATGAAAATAAGGCTTATTATTCAGAAACATGCCAGGGCGCCCGTTGAAGTATTCTACACTGATCTTTCTCATCCCAAAATAACTATCTACCTTATCCGTTATTCTACGGTCATCATATAACTCTATTGTCAAATCATAAAGAAATGGTGACTCCGGGCTCCAAAGTTTAGCTTTGGGAACGGATATCGCTACTTCTTCCCCAATAGCGGTATTGTTTGCCGTAGCTATCAGATTCTGTCCGTCGTATACTTTAATTGTAGCTTTAGTCAAAGTCGACGTATTTTCAGCAAGTACCTTAACATTTATTGTTTCGTTATCAATATTGGGCCTGATAACTAATCTTTCAATATGGGTTTTGGGAACTGATTCCAGCCATACGGTCTGCCAGATGCCCGTTACAGGCGTGTACCATATTACCTTTTCACCAATCTTTTGTTTTCCATGAGGATAACCACCAAACTCCTGATAGTCCTGCACAAAAACGCAAAGCTCCTGATTCCGTTTTTTCGCATCTATAGCCTCTGTAATATTAAAGTAGAATGGATCAAATCCTCCTTTATGTTCCCCCACTTTATAGCCATTAACATATACTGCACATTTCCAGTCTACTGCTCCAAAATGCAAAAGAATATCTTCCCCTTTTTTAGCAGAAACCGAAAATTGCCTGCGATAAGCAAAGACCTTTCCACGGTTCTCCATATGATTAGTATCCATAATCCCCGAAATAGCAGATTCCATAGGAAAAGGAACCAGAATCGACTTATCATATTTCTGAGATGGATTATATGCCATGTTATCTACCTTCGTAAAATCCCACACACCATTCAAATTAGTCCAGGCAGAACGTACCATCTGAGGACGGGGATATTCGCCCAGCACATTCTCCGGGTCGATCTGCTCAGCCCAGGGAGTCATTATGCGAGCGTGCTTCATGTTCCATTTTTGGGCAAATGATGATAATTGGATAAAAAACAGCAGAATAAATAATGGAAATAATCGATTTTTCTTCATAAACAAGAATATGCTTTTTTCAAAAATATGATATCATAGGTTAAATAATGGGTTAAAATCGGGTTATTGACAAAATAAAAAAGGTTAACCATCTTGTTTTATATAGACTTTATATCCGAAACCATCCTGACCTTTTACGAATCCCTTTCTTTTAATAACCTGTCATTTAATTTATTTTGTCCTTTAAAATGTTGTTTCTGTCCGTGACATCAACCGACACGTCTGAAAGTTTACACCGTTTAGATATATTAGCATAATGTGTTAGAAGAGAAAATGATCCGCCAATAAAAAAGTTTATGCAAATTCGACACGGTTGCACTAATTATTTACAATACAAAGTCTGTAATAAAGAAAGAGGATCGTATCTTTGTCCCTGTTTCCATTATACTGCTTACTACAAACACACCTGTAAATTATTCTTTCCGAATAGAATCTATAATTTTAACAATTATTTGGATTTTTCGAAGAAAAAATTTACGTCTGCAAGACAAAATGAAAGCTTATCACAATAAGGATTATTCCGTTGTGAAAACATTTAGGGCAGGAAGCAATTCTCGTCTTCTTTTGATAAAGCTATTATTTATCTGTTCTTCTTTAATTATACCTATCAAGAATTTTGGCTTTTGACGTAAATTACCCCTAAAAGAATCATCTTAGTGGTAAAATATTTTTATAATAATAATCCGATCAATAATAACATTCCGATACACAAAAAGTGTGTTTTTATAGGCCAATATGTTGCGGACTTGAAATGACAAACAAGGCAACATATTCATTTACAGCCGATTACTATATAATGATATATCATATTCAAATATAACTAAAATTAAAGTTTTTGCAAACTTGTTCCTTTTGGCATTACTTTCAGAATGTTCCTTTTGATGGTTCGAATGGCAGGACATAAATTTCCTTCCATCATTTCAAGAGTTGCTTTCAATTCCTGTGTCAGTTCAGGAATAGGGCGACACAATTCATAAACAGTATATAAATTGCAATCCTATTCAATACAATTTATATTAATAATGGCTTTAATATAATTGTCTGCATTTTCTTTTTGAAAATAAACATTCTGTTTATTAAAATCTGCTATAGATAAATCATCTTTCCAATTTACCTGTAAATAGGATGAGTTTGAAACAATATAAGAATCCAATTCAATACCAGTATTTATAATTTGAGGTTGTATTTTTTCTTTCAGTACTTTATGAAATTGAATTTTAGGATCGTTAATTCCTTTTGAATTTCGAATGCCTTTGGGATCTATGAATTTGATATATTGTCTATCTCCTTTTAATATCCATAGAATAAAATCCGGATAAAAATTGTTTCCATCAATAAAGAAACCCAATCCTTTTTTACTTTGATTCCGTAAGACATGGATTTCAATATCTTTCAATGAAGAGATATTTCCCTGAACATATTTTACTAAATCATCCAAAAAACGTTTTTCAGATTCATCTAAAGCGATAGGGCTAACCTGTATGAGGTCCTGACTGTTTTTACCAGAATATACTAACGGTTTATAAAGATGTAAGATATTATCAAACCCTATTACTTCTGTACCAATATCTATTTTTAAAAAGTCAGGATTTAATACTTCCTCTTTAAACTGCTCCAACCTTAATTTGTATTGTTCACTTTCTTCTCTTTCTGTATTTAAGCGGATGTTGTATTCCAATATAAAATTATCGTCTTTTCCGTCTAGGTAAGTTGATTCTATATTTTCCGAATGATATTGATTTTTGTGAAATAAGTAAAATTGTTCAATGTACTTTTTCAACAGTGTTTCCGCAAGTTCCTGCCAAATAAAGATATTACTTATAGTGTCAAAGCTCATTTTCGCAGGAGAAATAAATATATTGTACCAGGAAACATTGGATAATATTTCTTTAAGTATAGGTAATTTAATCCCTAAATTGTAATATCCTTTATCAGTTTTATAAGTTTGAATCTTCAAGTAGAGCGCTGTCCAATCTAAAAAAGATAGATGGATTGCACTAAATGTTGCGGAATTCTTTTGATATTCTCTTCCTACGTTTTGATGTTGCAATACATCAATTTTAGGGTACCAGTCCAATTCAACAATCTTTCCATCAAAAATGGACTGATCATACTTAAGTAATATAAGTTTGTTCTTTTTAAAATTCTCTGATTCTTTTACCCGAATCAGTTTCAACTTTTTCTCTCTTACGACTTCCTTTTGTAAAGTAGGTATCTGAACTGTAATCCATGAAGAATCATTAACAGGTAATCCTTCTTCTTCCAGGAACTCTTTAAATTGCTCCATGTAGTTGGCTTGCACACCGAATATCTGTAGAGTCTCCAGATATCTTAAATAAGTCCTCAATTGCCTGATATTATTGGGCTTTTGGTAATCATCGAGACCTCCGGAACGTTTAAGAGAAAATTTATATCCTTTTAACCGGACGCCTCGACCAAAAAGCTGAATAATCTGTGCTCCTTCACTCTTTCCAACATTCATCAGCCCCATAGAAGATACACGCCAGGATGACCAACCTTCCGTAAATTTCTTTGACCCAATCAATAAGTTTATTTTAGAGTTATCCTCGTTGATTCTCTTGAATAATGAATCAGAGAAGTCCTTATCGGTACCCGAAACTTGTTGTGATATAGCTAAATCAAACAATGTTTTCTCATCGCCCACATTAATGACACCGAAATATTCGTTATCACCCACACGGAGACCGAGTTCTCCATCCACCCCTTTCAAATTATCCAAATAGAGATTAGCTCCTAATGTAATATTATTAAATACAAGTTCATTAATTCCTCTGAAAATAGCCGAGGCATCTAATTTCTGCTCTATTAAATAGCTAAAAGATGTTTCAAAAATAGAATACCCGTTTTTGTCGATTAGCCCTGCATGGTTTGCTATAACAGATCCAATATTTTGAATGGTCTGTGACGGGTTCTTCAAGAAATCCGTCAGGAAGAAGATTATTTCCAATACATCCGAAATCTTTTTTCCATCTTCCGTACGAACTGCATTTACTTTTCCTCCTACAAATACCCACAAAGGTTTGTGCAACAGAAAGTCTCTTACTAAATTTTTCTGTTCTTTAAATATCAACAATTGTTGATAAAAAGAAATGAGGTTGGCTGTAAGATACAATGTTCGGTATCTGTTATCGTCTTTTTTTAAATTCAGGATACGATAATCTTTCCCATATCCATCTTCGTAAAAATATTTATAAGAGTAATCGAACAGAATACTTTTGGAATATTCCTGAGTGAATTCTACTTTCTTTGTTCCGGATGCCGCATTGATAGCCTGCCCAAAAGTAGCGGAATATTCAAAAGCAAATCCTGTTTCACTCAGTTTATCTCTGTATTTTTTCCATGAATCTCCGGACATTCCTCCATGTCCTTCGTCTATTAATACCAGATTGTCAGTCTCGAAACTATCAACTGCTACAGTTTTGTCACCGCTATTTTCCGCCAGCTTAGTTATTTCTAAAATCTCTACGGTTTCTCTGGAAAAGATACCCGAATCTTTTTTGCTAAAAATATTAGCCGGAATGCTGGAAAGTTTGAATTCCTCAAGATGCTGTTTAGACAATCCTTCGTTAGGGGTAATCAGTAATACTTTATTCTGATGATGCTGATCGTACTTATAAGCATAATACAAATATTGCTTGATATTGATGTGCATAATCAATGTCTTCCCCGAACCCGTAGCATTCCAAAAAGCAAGCTTATGCAAATCATTCATAGCAAGTGGCTTGGCCTCAAACAGCTCTTTCTCCTTTTTCTTACTGGATTTAGCTGCCTGCTCTTCCTGTTTCTTGTTGAATATAGTTACATATTCATTCAACTCCGCGAGCAGCTTTACTTTATTCTGAAAATATTTATCCAGATAGATTTCGGTGAACAATAAAGATAAATACTGAAAATATTTCCATTTAATCAGTTCTTCTCTCTTCTCGGATATTTGTTTGGAGAAACGAACAATATTTTCATCATAAGCCTGCAGCATTTCAGCAGTCAGATGCTCTGTTAAATAAAGATGACTGATCAGGGATTGCAGATATATAGTATTTCCTTCTTCTGTATAGCCTTCGTTAACAGAATATTTAAGCTCGGCAAAAATTTCCGCACCATCTTTAGCTATGATTTTTTTGCCAATGCTTTCAATCCCTAAAAGGGATAACATATATTTATTAAGTACGAGTTTATCGTGAAAATTTGCCATTACAATTCCGAGATATTAAACATTTTCTTAAAGAAAGCTTCCTCAATCAGTTTTACTTTAAACTGATCTTCATCGGTACGTACATTGTCGAAATGATGATCTCCGTTAATATAAATCTGGTCGAATTCCGAGGAGCGAATACCATCATATAATCTACGGAAAATTTGTTCTGTCTCTTCATTATTGGTTGTTTCCAGATTACGCCACATAATCAGAGTTTTCAGTCCTTCACGGGTTACGCCTTCAACGAGTTTAATATCTTTTACACGCTGAATGCGTTCTACATATAGCCCGATCAGATAATTGAATGTTTCTATCAGGTCAATTTTCGTAGGTACCAATTCGTTATTTTCAGTAACATTTAATTGATAATTGAATGGATTACGGAATAGCTCAATATTAAACAAATGATCTCTGCTTTCTACATCCAGCATATACTTCAACAGATATTCTTCTTGTGCATCCTCGCTAAATTGAAGCATACCGTTACTATTGGTTGAATTAAGCAACAAGTTGTTTAATGAATCTTCATAGCTTTCCAGTACCTGATATTTGAACATTTGGGAAATACCTTTTTTATCCTGTGGCTTCCCGTTTTTCCAATTGTCGGAATAAATGACTTTCTGAATGCGTGGCTTGGTTACTGTATCGAAGTAAGTACCCATCTCTACCAAAATATATTTACGTTTACCTTCGTCTTCACGGTTAAGTTTGATCGTTGCGTGCCCTGTGGTACCTGAGCCAGCGAAGTAGTCTAAGACCATATCATGAGATATCATACCACAAATATGAATAGTATCTTTAACTGCATAGAGAGATTTTGGATAACTGAATGGATTATAGCTATGAAAGTAATTTTTTAAAATACCTGTTCCATGTTCTGTAGAAGAATATTTTGATTCAATCCAATTTGTTTGTGCAAGTACACCTGCTGGTTCATAATAACGGTAATAAACGATATAGGTATCATTATTTTTAGAAACCTTTAGTTTATCTAAATCAGACTTTGCTGTTTCTAATCCCCATCTCCACCTTCTTAAAATACCTTTTTCATCGATTGGATACAATATTTTTTCATCATTCATAGGATTTTCTAATATTTCCCATTCTTTATCTGACTCTTTCCATTCCATTTTAGGTAACCTAAGTTTTTTAGTTATTTCGTTATAATAGAATGGATAAAATGCTTTAGGGCTGTCTTTCTTCTCAGAGTCAGTTCCTCTTTTACGTAATAATTCCCACATGAATCTACCCTCAGAATCTAACTCTTTGTACCGTTTACTCTGTTCTTCATTCCTAGGCATTTTCAATAATTTAGAATTACTTGATTTTGAGAAAAAATGTCCATATTCATGAGAGATTGCTAATCCACTTGGTGTTGGTCTACCGGAAGGATTGTTTCTAATAGCAATAGTCCCTAAATAATTATCTAAACCAAATAAACTTTTAGTTAATAATACTAATTCATTGGTCTGATAATCATCTATAGTTTCACATAAGATTCCTTCCGCACTCATTAATTCAATAGACGTAATTAATCTATCATTCATTAATGTCATCCAACTTGAATTTCGATATGAGTTTTTATATATTATAGGGCTAGCATCTGTATTATAGGGAGGATCAATATAAATTGCTTTAATTTTCTCCTGATACTTCTCCTGCATCAAATTTAAAGCCTGAAAGTTCTCTGAATTTATCAATACGCCATCCGTTTCCTCATCCAGATTATCAAACTCTCCGATTAATTTATCTTTAAATTCTTCCGAAAAATATTTAGTATCCAATACCAGATAAGGCTCATTCTTCAAGTCTTGAACCGTACTTACACTCACATCGAAAAGAGTTTTCCAGTCATCTAATTGAGCTTGATTAGTAATAATTTCCTCATAATATTTTTCAGGAACACGATCGAGGGTAATACAATAATTAGTACTAACAACAAATTTCTTTTTCAGCCATAATTTCTTCTGAAAATCTTCTATCTGTGCCAGAAAAGTTATAATTTTTCCCGCTACAGTTTTCAGAGCTTTTATTTTTGATAGTTGGGCAGTAAAATGATTAGGATTTTCCGTATTGATATCATCAATAAACAGAACCTCATTTTTAATGTAAAAATCCAGCTCCCTATGCA